>OGDN01000601.1_pt1 | contig 71363 bp, 69 predicted proteins | sample 1570271 | NCBI WGS metagenome assembly OGDN01 (sample SAMEA4384481, study PRJEB24528) | human gut metagenome | reverse complement strand
AAGAATGGGAATAGTTGAGATACTAATGGAGCTTTCCAAAGCCGTCTGTCTGCTTATGTAACTTATAAATAGACACACAGTAAAGGGGGTGTTACATTATGTTAAATACTGATGTGTTAAATGATGTGATGTTCCAGCGAGGTAAGGTGTTGGAATATGAATAAAACGAAGATAAGAGCAACGGAACAGCCGATTGCTGTTGATATAGAGGGACTGTCTGCTATGTTATCTTGTGGTCGTGCTACTGCAAGAAAGATTGGCGAGCAGGCAGGAGCAAAAATTGTGATAGGTCGCAGGGTTCTTTATTCCATAGAAAAAGTCAAGAAATACTTGTTATATTTGGAAGAATAGAGCGATTTTCTATTTATGTTCTCTGGCGTGTGTAGTATAATAAGAAAGGACAAAGCATGCTGTGAGAACAAGAAAAGAGGCTTTTTCAGAAAGGAATGGTTCTCATGGCAATTAGTAGAAAAGACCCAAAAGGAAGAAAATTAAGAGAGGGCGAAAACTGGCGTAATGATGGAAGATACAGTTATCGTTATACAGATGTAAGAACAGGCAAGAGATTGACAGTCTATGCACAAGATTTACCAGAGCTTCGAGAAAAAGAGAAGCAGATTGCAAAAGATATGGAAGATAACATATTGACAGAAGGAGCAATCAAAAAAATGACGCTCAACACGTTATTTGAGCGTTATATGGAAACTCGTGAGCTGGCTGATACTACAAGAGTTAGTTATGTTCGTGCTTGGGAAAACAGAGTAAAAGACGAGATTGGAAATATTAAAGTTGTTCAGCTTTTACCCTCACATATTAAAGCGTATTATGCGAAACTTTCCAAAGCTGGATATGCTTATTCTACAATCAAGTATATTCACAACCTGCTTTATCCTGCATTAGAAATGGCTGTTGATGATGATATTATCCGAAAGAACCCTGCAAAAAGTTCCATTAGTGATTATGGAAAAACAGCAGAGGAAAAAGAAGCCTTAACAGTTTCTCAACAAGAAAAGTTTATGGAGTTTGTAAAACAGAGCAATGTCTATAACACATATTATCCTATGTTTACCATAATGATTGGTACGGGGTTAAGGTGTGGGGAGCTTATTGGTCTTACATGGAAAGATATAAACATCAAGGCAAAAACGGTTAATGTAGACCACCAGCTCATTTATAAGAATTTAGGCGACGGTTGCAAGTTCCATATCTCTACACCAAAAACGGAGTCGGGTATTCGTATTATACCTATGACACAAGAAGTTGCAAAAGCCTTTGAGGAACAAAGGAAAATCAATTTTATGCTTGCAAAGGATAAGAGCATTGAGGTGGACGGGTATTCGGGGTTTGTCTTTACAGCAAAATCGGGCAGACCGCTTATGCCGAATGGCGTAAATAGTGTTTTATACAACATTGTAGACGCATATAACAAAACCGAAGTAGAGAGAGCAAAAAAAGAGCATAGGAAAGCAGAGCTGTTACCAAAGTTTTCAGCTCATGTAATGCGTCACACAGCTTGTACCAGAATGGCAGAGTGCCGTATGGATGTAAAAGTTCTTCAATATATTATGGGACACGCTCATATAGATGTAACAATGGAAGTGTATAACCATATTGGAGAGCTGACAAGGATTGAAAATGAGATTGCAAGACTAGATAGTATGGTGTTAAATGCTTGACACCACAAAAAGAGAAATTGGTGTCAAATTGGTGTCAAAACAGAAAAAATCACAATTTCAAAAGAAATAAGATACTGCAAACCATTGATTTTAAAGGGTTTGCAAAAAAAATCTCAAAAAATTAGCACTCACCTCTTGACAGTGCTAATATCCGGTGCTATATTGTATTCGAACAAAAGAGAGAGAGAAAAATCAAGAAGATATCTTCTCTTGTTCTCAATCAACACATCGGATTTGAACCGATTGTGCAAATCAATTTTTAAGTATCTTTTGAAAGGAGATATGACTTATGATGATGCATAATTATTTGGGCGACAACTTATTTGATGAAGATTGGGCAGATACTCCACTGATGAGAGAGTACTTCGGGAAAGGCAATTTCCTGTATGGCAAGCACGCAAAACATCTGCTGCGTACCGATGTAAGAGAAACAGAAGATGCGATTGAGGCAGACATTGACCTGCCTGGCTTCAAGAAAGACGAAATTCAGGTACATCTGGAAAATGGCTATCTGACCGTTTCCGCAGAAAAGCATGCCGATAAACAGGCAGGCAAGGGCAAATACCTGCGTCAGGAACGGTATTCCGGCACAGTCAGCCGTACCTTCTATGTAGGCGATGCTTTGAAACCCGATGATGTCAAGGCAAAATATGAGGACGGTGTTCTGGTAGTCAGCCTGTCCAAGAAGGCTCCCGAAGCAATCGAACAGAGAAGCCAGATTGCGATTGAAGGCTAACGCTTAAGTCGAAATCAGCTACATAACGAAAGCCCCTATCCGAATGGATAGGGGCTTTTTTTCAGCTTAATTTTTAATCCTTTTCAAATTCACATGCAATCGGCTGCTCATCCACAATCAGAATAATCCGATGCTCGCCCTTGCCGATTGTGCCGCAAAGCCCCTTCCACTCCACTGTTGTTTCCAGAGATTCGCCTGCGGGCAGGGTTTCCGTTTCGTCCCGTTTCCATTGGGACACCCTTGTGCCGATGTTTTCCTTCCAAACATCACCCTTCTTCGTTTCCAGATGATATTCCGCAGGATCAAATTCCACAGCCCTGTTGGAATCGTTTTTCAGAACAAAGGTAGCCTTGGATGCCTTCAGCGTATCCTCCTTCAGGGTCAGCGTTACGCCGTCAATGGTATTCACCTTATCAAAAACCGTTGTATCATCATTGCCGCAGCCAACCAGCAGCAGTGTCAGAATTGCAAGCAGTGCAAAAATTCTTTTTTTCATGTTATGTCCATCCCTTTCTTGTCTGTTTCATTGTCTGATAAAAAGTATAGCATATCCTTCAGACGTTCAACAAGTCAAAATCCTGTTTTCGGCGTATCTTTTATGCGTCATATTTTCTGATGACAGCAATACCGATGGGGGTAGGCCCTGTATGCACGCCAATCGTGCAGCCGATGTGATATTGCTCCACCTCGCCCTGAAAGCCAAGCTGCCGCATTTCCTTGACCACCTCCGCATAAAGGGCATTGAATTCCTCTTTATCATAGCCATAGCCTGTGCAGATGCGGTAATCGTTGATATTCTTATCCTTGAAAAATCGCTTGGTATCGTCAATAAAGCGCTGCAGGGATTTTTTTCTGCTGCGCACAATGCCTGCCGCCTGCAGCTCCCCTTCATAAAGCTGAATCATGGGCTTGATTTTCAGCATGCTTGCCACCTGAATCATTGCCTTGCCCACGCGTCCGCCCTTTTGCAGATAGGAAAGGTCTGCGGTGGTAAAGAAAATACGGGAGGTCATTTTCAGCGTTTCGATGCGCTTTGCCGCTTCCTCCAGCGTCAGCCCGTCCTCTGCCATTCTTGCCGCCTCTGTCACCAGAAGCCCCTCCTGCACCGTCGCGGAATAGCTGTCAACTACGATGATTTTGCAGGCAGGGTATTCCTCCATCAGCTCCTCCGCAATCAGCGTAATGCTCTGATAGGAACTGCTGAATTTTGCAGTCAAGTTGAAATAAAGCACCTGCTCGCCTGCCTTTGCATAGGGCAGAAAGAAATGATAAAGATCCACCTGCGTGGGGGTGGAGGTTTTTGGATAAACGCCGGGATTTTCCGCCATTTCCCTGTAAAATTCCTCCGCGGTGATTTCTACACGGTCTTTTTTATAATGCACGCCATCCATGGAAACATAATATGGAATGATGCCGATGTGGTATCGTTCCTCCTGCTCCTTTGTGATGTCGCAGGAGCTGTCGCTGAGCACACGAAATTTCATAAAAATCAAGCCTCCGATAAGTGTAGGTTATAGTAAAATAAGGGTTGGTAAGGGTTTCGTAGGGATTTTGCCGAAAAAATGAGAAAAATTCCCCTTTTGGCTTGCCCCTTCCTGGTACTTTCTTCTAGTTTCATTTATAATTGTAACCCATATTAGCATACTATTTTCCGATTTACCAGAGAAAAATTAGTTTTACTTTAAAAGTAATTGACTTATAATTAGTTTTATATTAAAATCAATTCATATTGTGTTAAGAAAAGGAAGTTTCTTCCTTCTTATGTTTTAGCAAGTCGAAATTTTATTTCGGCTTAATGTTTCGGGGAGAGGAGTAAAAAAATGGAGGCTGTTACAGGTAAGGCTATCGTGACCAGCATGATGCGTTTGGCTACGGAAATGTCCAGATGGAATAAAGCGTATGCCACAGAGGGTAAGGTTGCCAAGAGGATAGAGGAGCTGGGGCTGACACCGCACCAGGCGCAGATGCTTGGCTTTTTATACAGTAATCCGGAATTGGATACGGTGTCGGCTTTATCCGCGCGGCTGCATGTCAGCAAGGGCAGTCTGTCCTTAATGCTTTCCAAGCTGGAGGCAGGCGGCTTTGTGCAGAAAAAAGCGGCAAAGGATGGCGATGACGGCAGAAAGATTTATATTTCCCTGACGGCGAAGGGCGAATCGGCAGTTCAGGAAATGGTAGAGCTTCTGGCAGAAACGGCTGCGGTTGTGTTTGACTGTATGGATGCGCATCGGCGTATGCAGATTTATACAAAAGTACAGGAATTATTGGAATTATTCAATACAGGAGGATGGAAAGAATGAAAAAGCGTATTTTGATTGCACTTGCGCTGTGCATGGCACTTGGCACAGCCTGCGGCAAGAAAGAGGTAGAGGAGGAAAAGACCCTGCGCTCCGTTGAGGTAACAACGGTCGGTAAGGGGGATATTGCAAGCGAATTTTCCTATACCGGTAAGGCAGCCCCTGCGAAGGAGGTTTCCGTTGTGCCTACCGTTCCCGGCAAGGTGCTGAGCTTCAATTATGATGTTGGCGATAAGGTTGGTCAGGGCGCGGTTCTCTTTACCGTAGACAGCACCGATTTGCAAAATAACATGCGCTCTTTGCAGGCAAGCTACAATGCCGCAAAGCTGGGACGCGATAATGCAAAAAGTACATACGACAGCAATAAACTCCTGTATGATGAGGAGATTATCTCCAAAAATGAATTTGATCAGATTAAATATGCGTATGAATCCGCGGATGCACAGCTTGCCTCCATTCAGGTGCAGATGGATAACCTGAAAAAGAATATCAGCGACTGCACCGTTACCTCTCCCATGACGGGTGTCATTGCGACCAGAGGGGTAGAGAAGGGCAGCTTTGCCTCTCAGGCAGCCCCTGCATATACGGTTATGGATTTGTCTACCATCAAGGTTGAGGTCAGCGTTTCCGAACAGGTGCTCAATACCATTCAGGTTGGCGATAAAGTATCCGTCCTTATGACAGCAGCATCCGAAACACCGCTGACAGGCACGGTTGCAACGATTGCCCCTGCCGCAGAGCAGACAGGCATGTATACCGTAAAGGTGGAGCTGGATAATAAGGACGGCAAAATCAAATCCGGCATGATGGCAGAGGTTTCCTTTACTATGGCAGCCTCCGATGATACCATCCTTCTGCCCAGAAATGCAGTCATTGAAAAGGATAACGAAACCTATGTTTATGTCATCAATAACGGCAAGGCGAAAAAGACAGCAGTTGAGCTGGGTATCGAAGCAGAGGATACCATCGAAATCAAAAGCGGGCTGAAAAAGGGCGATAATGTTGTAACCAAAGGGCAGACCTATCTTTCTGATGGCGAGGAGGTTACGATTGCCAATACCGCTGCTAAAACAAAAGAAAAAACAAAAACAACAGAAAAGGGGGAATAAAATAAATGTTCTCCAAGCTTTGTATCAGAAAGCCCGTAACGACTATTATGGTAACGCTGATGGTATTTATCGCGGGTATCGTTTCTTATTTTAATCTGGATCAGGCATTGATGCCCGATATGGATTTGCCTATTGCCGTTGTTATGACAACCTATGTGGGCGCATCCCCTGAGGAAATCGAGGAACTTATTTCCAAGCCAATGGAGGAAAGCCTTGGCTCCATCGCAAATGTGGATACAGTTACCTCCTATTCCTCAACCAACTCGTCCATGGTGCTGCTGCAGTTTGTGGACGGTACGGATATCGACATGGCTGCGGTGGATATGCGAGATAAAATCGACCAGATGAAGTCCACCCTGCCCGATGCCGCAGGCGACCCTATGGTGATTAAAATGGATATCAATGCCATGCCAATCACCATCGGCGTAAAGGCGGAAAATATGGATCTGGAGTCCTTGAATGACCTTCTGGAGGATAACGTAGTCAATCGTTTGGAGCGTATTGAGGGCGTTGCCTCTGTCAGCCTTTCCGGCGGTATCACCAATGAGGTGCGCATTACCGTTGACCCTGTCAAGCTGGCGGGCTACGGACTGACAACCTCTACGCTTTCCGGTCTGCTGGCAGCAGAAAATATGAACCTGCCTTCCGGTGACCTGACACAGGGCAACACAACCGTTGCCGTGCGTACCATCGGTGAATTTACTTCCGTGCAGGAAATCAATAATTTGCCGATTCCCACCTCTACCGGCGCAGTTATTCATCTGAGTGACGTTGCAAAGGTTGAGCAGGTCGAAGCGGATAGAGATTCCTTCACCTATATCAACGGTGAAAAGGGGATTCTGCTTTCTGTGGATAAGCAGTCCACGGCAAATCTGGTTAAGGTCAGCCAGTCCCTGAAGGACGAAATTGCAAAATTACAGCGGGATTATCCCGAACTGGAAATTGATATGCTGTCCGATACCTCCGATTATATTGAAATGTCCCTGTCCAATATCACAGAGACAGCACTCTTGGCGGCAGTCATTGCGTTCTTCGTTCTGCTGCTGTTCCTGAAAAACGCAGTAACGGCAGGTATCATTGCCGTTTCCATCCCTACGTCCATCATGGCAACCTTCGCCCTGATGTATGTGACGGATATCAATATGAACATGATTTCCATGGGTGGTGTCGCAATTGGTATCGGTATGCTGGTAGATAACTCCGTCGTTGTTCTGGATAGCATCTATCAGTATTACGAAAGAGGCTACACTGCCGCAGAATCGGCGGAAATCGGTGCGAAAGAGGTTTCCATGGCAATTATCGCCTCAACGCTGACAACCGTAGCCGTATTCCTGCCTATGGCACTCATCGGCGGTACAACCGGTGCCATGATGAAAAACCTTTCCTTTACCATTATGTATGCGCTGATTGCATCCGTTGTGGTTGCGCTGACCTTCGTGCCTATGGCATGTGCGCTCCTGTTAAAGAGAGAAACAAAAACCTTCGTTTGGAAGAATCTCAAGTTCCTTTCCTTCCTGGATCATTGGGAGGGCGCGATTGATACCCTTTCCAGAAAATATGAAAAGCTGCTGAAATGGGCATTGCGCCATAGAAAGAAAACGGTTCTGACGGTGCTTCTGGTATTCATTCTCAGCCTTTGCAGTATTCCCCTTGCAGGGATGGACTTCATGGCGAGCATGGATGAAGGCGTTGCCACCATTTCCGTAGACCTGCCGAATGGCACGGATCTGGATACCACAGAGGAAACCACCCTTGAGGTGCTGTATCGCCTGCAGGATATTCCTGAAGCGGATGTGGTTTATGCCAATGTCGGCTCCGGTATGCTCAGCTCCGGCACAAACTCTGCCTCCATCACCATGAACCTTGTGGATGCGAAGGACAGAAAGCGTTCTACAGAGGAGGTCTGTGACGATATCGAAAAGCTGCTGGCGGATATCCCCGGTGCGGATATTACCGTATCCTCCTCCGATTCTGCAATGGGCTCTCTGGCATCTGCCGATGTGACGATGAATGTATATGGCTACGATGCTGCAACATTGGTTGATGTGGAGGATGAGCTGGTTGATAAGCTTTCCGAGGTAGACGGTCTTTCCGACGTGGAGGGCTCTACAGGGGATACCGTTCCCGAAGCAAAGGTAACGATTGACCGCGCAAAGGCATCCCAGTATGGCATTACGACCGCATCTGTTGCCGGTGCGCTGAGTACAGCCATCTCCGGCTCCACTGCAACCCAGTATAAGCTGGACGGCACAGAAATCGACGTTGTTATCCGCTATGATACGAACAGCGTAAATTATCTGACGGATTTGAATAATCTGACCGTAACCTCTGCTTATGGTACACAGGTTCCTCTGAGCGATGTCGCTACCGTAACGATGGACGAAAGCGCAACCACCATCATGCGTGAAAACCAGAAGAACTATATTACCATCAGCGCAAATGCCGATAACATGAGCACCAGTGAGGCACAGAAGCTGGTAGAAAAGGCTATGGCGGATATCGAGCTGCCCGATGGCTGCACCTACGAATTCAGCGGCATGATGGAAAAAATGAATGATACCTTCCGCAGTCTGGAAATTGCAATGGTGGTAGCGGTTCTGCTGGTATACATGATTATGGCATCCCAGTTTGAATCCCTGCGCTATCCCTTCATCGTGATGTTCTCCATGCCTCTGGCGATTACGGGTGCGATTATCGGTCTCTTAATTACAGGCAATACCATCACCATGCCTGCCATGATGGGCTTTGTCATGCTGATTGGTATGGTAGTAAATAACGGTATCGTTCTGGTAGACTATACGAATCAGCTGATGGATCGCGGCATGAACTGCTATGACGCGCTGACCAGTGCAGGGCCGCGCCGTCTGCGCCCCATCCTCATGACAACGCTGACAACCGTTCTGGGTATGGTGCCTATGGCGCTGGCAACGAGCGAAGGCTCCGAAATGATGCAGGCGCTTGCCATTGCGGTTATCTTCGGTTTGACGCTGTCCACAGTGGTTACGCTGATTTTCATCCCCGTTCTGTATATGTGGATGAATGAAAGAAAGAGAAAATCCAATGCCAGAAAAACAGCAAAGCAGATTGCGAAAAACGCAAAGCTGCATGCGGAGGAGCTGGCAAGGGAAAGAGCTGCACAAAACAATGCAAAACCGGTATAAAATACCGATAGAAAATGGTATAATGAAGCCGTTGGGAGCTTTTCCCGACGGCTTTTTCGTAAACAAAACTTTGATTTCACATAGAAAAAAGGAGCAGAGGGTCTTATGAAAATCGGCTTGGTTCTGGAGGGAGGCGCAAACCGCGGCGTATTTACCTCCGGTGTTTTGGATTATTTTATGGAACAGGATTTGGGAAAGGCGTTCCGGTATGTCATCGGCACCTCCGCCGGCGCAGGCAATGCCATGAATTTTATTTCGGGACAGCATGGACGCTCCCGTGATACCACTATCACAAAGGATAAGCGATATGCCTATTTTGGCTTGAAAAATATCATTCGGACAGGGCATCTGTTCGACATGGAAAATATCTACTGGAGGGTGCCCACAGAATATAATCTCTTTGATTTCGATGCGTATTTCAGAAACCCCATAGAACGGGAATATACCGCCACAAACTGCCTGACGGGACAGGCGGAATATCTGACGGATTACGGCACAGACCGCCGCTATCTGATGAATGTCGGCATGGCATCCTCCGCCCTGCCCGGCGCAACGCCTGCCGTTGTCATCAATGGGATTCCCTATGCGGACGGCGGTGTTGCGGATTCCATTTCTGTCCGCCGTGCCTTCGCAAGGGGCTGTGATAAGGTGGTCATTGTGGAAACCAGAAGAAGGGAATTTCGGATGCAGCTTTCCAAGGGAACAAAATTTCTGGCGAAGCGCAATGAAAAGAAATATCCTGCCTTTGCGGCGGCAATGCGCAATCGCCCCGAACGATATAATGCTACGCTTGATTTCATTCACGAGATGGAAGCGGCAGGCAGGGTCTTTGTCATCCGCCCTGAGCAGCCTGAGGTCAAGCGTTTGGAGAAGGATTATCAGAAGCTGAGTAATTTCTATCGGCATGGCTATACACAGGCGGAAAAGGCGTTTCCTGCCCTGCAGGCGTTTTTAGCGGAATAAAAGCGGAATAAAGGAGAAACGGCATGGAAAGAATTGATAAAATCATAGCATCACAGGGGCTTTATTCCCGCAGTGATGTGAAATATCTGGTGAAGCATAAGCGGGTTGCTGTAGATGGGGAGGCTGTGACCTCCTCCTCTCGGAAGGCAGACCCCGAAGCAAGCGTCATTACCATTGACGGCAAGCCGCTCATTTTCAAAAAGCAGGTTTACCTCATGCTGCATAAGCCGCAGGGCTATGTTTCCGCAACCGAGGATAAAACACAGCCGACCGTTCTCGCGCTTGTGCCACAGGCATATAAGGGCAGAGAGCTTTTCCCTGCCGGCAGATTGGATAAGGATACCACAGGGCTGATGATTCTGACGGATGACGGCGTTCTTGCGCACAATATCCTTTCTCCCCGAAAGCATGTCCAAAAGGTTTACCGTGTGGAGCTGGATATTCCAGTTACAAAGGAAATGCAGGAGGGCTTTGCGGCAGGCGTGGCACTCAATGATGGTGTCTGCAAGGCGGCAAAGCTTGCCATTCTTGGCGAAAAAACTGCCGAGGTAACCCTGCAGGAGGACCGCTATCACCAGATTAAGCGGATGTTCGGCTGCTTCGGCGCAAAGGTGGTTTCCCTGCACCGTCTGGCGATGGGAAATCTCTATCTGCCTGTGGATTTGCCTGAGGGGGAATGCAGAGAGCTGACCGCAGAGGAGCTGAACCAACTGCAAATGCACGAATCCTGATTCTGGCTTCGGTGCCGACTTTGTCGGCACCCTAAGTCGAAAACCTGTTTTCGACTTGTTGAAACAGAGGAATAAACAGACGAGTTCCATCAGCTTAAAAGCCTTGAAACCTTGTCAGCACTTTGCTTCGCAAAGCCGCCTACGGCGGCGGGGTATATCTTCCCCGTGCATTACTGTTTTCCTCGTCGGAAGTGAATTCCGACTGCGGATTCCATTTGGGAAACTACTTACCGCCCAAGAAGGGGCGGCAGGCGAAGCCTGCTTTGCGTAGCAAAGTAATGAACAGTTTGTTTCCCAAGCCCTTCCGCTACCTCAAAAATTACTTTGTCTACAGTCTGCGGTGCCGACTTTGTCGGCACCATTATTTTTTGGAATAAAAACCCCCGTTTTCGCCTATATTAAAAGGGAAAAGGAGGGTTTTTCCATGCAAAGAGAACGGCTTAAATTGGAAGGAGAGGAAATCCTTTCCACCCTGCGGCGGATTCAATTACAGCTGGAATGTGCCCAAAGTGCGTTCGAGGATGTGACGGATGAGAGCCTCATCGACAGCTATATTTACGAAATCATTGCCTTGCAGAAAAAATACGAATATTTTCTCAGGGCGGCGAAGAAAATGGGGCTGACGAACGGGGTGCAGAGAAGGGCAATTTAAAAGGGGGAAGGCTTTATGGCGAATTACACACCGGGGGAAGCAATCATGTTCTGTGCAATTTTTGTTTGTCTGTTTGCGCTTGCACTTCTTGCGCTGGCAAGACCGCTGCGGATGCTGTGCAAATGCGGCATTTCTGCCGTTTTGGGCGCGTTTTTGCTCTTTCTGGGCAAAAGCCTTGGCGCGGCGGTGGGCATCAATGCCGCAACGCTTGCGGTTTCCGCATTTCTGGGGCTGCCCGGCGTGGCAGGTATTTTTCTGCTGAGTTTTTTCTTATAGAAGCGGAAGGGCATTGTGGAGAAATCTGTTGAAAATGTGGATAACTTTGTGGATAACTGAAAAAAGCTTGTGAGTAACACCTGAATAAACCTGTCGCCCGGCAGGTTTTTTTGTTTTGTCGTCTATTTTTAAATTTTGTTCACAAACGCAGGTGCTTCTTATGATAAAATAGGGGAAAACGAGCAAAAGGAGGAGAGATCTCCGTGGAATTTTGGAATCACCTGCAAATGCAGCTGGAGCATAAGGGCTTTTGCAGGGTAGAAAATAAAAAGAACTGGTACTGGCAGGAGGAAAACCCTGTTCTGTATCTCATCTGCCTGCTGGATGGGGCAGAGGAAGGCTGGCGCGAGGAAAACATGACCTTTGCCGATTTTGCGGGGAAAATGGAAGGCAGTGTCGAGGAATTTCATTGCACAAGGGTGGTCGCGCTGAGCGTCCTTGTGGATAACCGGGAAGGGACTTTGCCTGTGGATTCTGTGGAAACTGCATTTCAGGCCTATGATAACAAACTCTATCGGGTTTTTTGGCATTTTTCGCCCGAAACGGGCAGGCTTTCCGCCGCACAGGGACAGCCGACACAGCTTCTTGGCGTAGAGAAGCTTCTGCGCGCGGCGGCGGCAGGCAGGGAGCCGGAGGTTCTCGTTCTCAGGGATACGAAGGAGCAGAAAACACCCGTCGCAACGGCAGTGATTTTCGTCATCTGTGCGGCGCTTCTGGCGTGGTGCATGCTTTCGGGGCAGAGAGAGGAAATTCTTTCCGCCTATGGTTTGAGCCGAGAGGGGATTCTCGCAGGCGAATATTACCGCTTTTTTACCTGTATGTTCCTCCATGCAGGACTGCTCCATCTGGCATCCAACAGCATTTATTTGTATTATTTTGGCGTGCGGGCGGAACGCCTTCTGGGTACGGGAAAATTTCTGGTGCTGTATCTGGTTTCGGGGCTTTGCGGCGGCGTGTCCAGCGTGCTGTTCAGTGGCAATGCAGGCGTTTCCATCGGCGCATCGGGGGCAATCTATGGTCTGCTTGGCGCAATGCTCCTGCTCACCAAAAAGCGCGGCGCACGGTATACGGGTATGAATTATTCCACCATGCTTCTTCTGGCGGCAACGGCGATTGGGTTCGGCTTTTTGCAGGAGGGCGTGGATAACTTCGCGCATATCGGCGGTTTTCTGGGCGGCATTGCCGTGTTTTCCCTGCTTCTGCGCAAAAAATGAGCAAAGCTGTGGACAAGCTATGGATAACCTGTGGAGTTATCCCCAAAAAAGCTGTGGATAAGGGGGTATTTATCCCCAAAGAAATTATGCAATACAAGATGAATATTATGATTTGCCGTAAAATCAAGGAATTTTCGGTCAGTTTTGCGTGAAAAAGAAAAAACAGACACTATATCTTGGGTTTACAGAATTAGTTATCCCCAAAATTATTGTGGATAACCCATACATCCTGTGGATAACCTGTCTGAACTGTGGAAAAAAGGAGAAATTTTATGAACCATATCACAAAATTGCAGGAAAACCTGCTGACAGCTGTGCAGACCTCGCCTTATCATGAAAAGACCATCGTCTTTGGTGAGGGTGCCGAAGCACCTCTGCTGATGATGATTGGCGAAGCCCCCGGCGGTGATGAGGAAAAGCAGGGCCGCCCCTTCGTCGGCAAGGCAGGGAAGAACCTTTCCGCCTTTCTGGAGGTGGTCGGTCTGAAACGAGAGGAGATTTATATTTCCAACGTGGTCAAGCTGCGCCCTACAAAGGAAAGCCCCAAAACGGGCAAGGCGGTGAATCGTCCCCCCTCTGCGGAGGAGATCGCGTTTTTCCTGCCCTTTTTGCAGGCGGAAATCCAAACGATTGCGCCGAAGGTGCTTGTTACACTGGGAAATGTCCCCCTCAAGGCGGTCACAGGGGAGAAAAAAGCCGTCATCGGGGACTATCATGGCAGACCTGTCGCGCTGGCGGACGGAAGGACGTTGTTTGCACTTTATCACCCTGCGGCAGTCATTTATAACCGCGCGTTGCAGGCGGTGTATGATGCGGATTTACTGGAGCTGAAGGCATTTTTGCAGAAGGAGGGCTTGCTGTAGTATTTTGCGGAAGAATGAGAACGAGGCGAAACGGAGGGAGAGCGTATGGGTTTACGAAAACTGACACAATGGGAAGAAACCGTAGCGAAACAGGAGCAGAAGCAATCTCGGCTGATGAGTGTTGCCATTGTCTGCGTCATTGCGATGTGCGCGGTGCTTTGGCTCGTGCAGGATAAGCTTTACGGGGATGTGGTGCGGACAGGCGCGGCTGCCTATGGCTGTAGCTTTATCGGCGTGGCCATCGGGCTTTTTGTGCGAAGTACAACAGGGGAAACATGGGCAACGTCATCGGAAAAACGGAAGAAATTCGAGATGGCTCTTATTGGTATTTTCATTGTTCTGGTAATTGGTGGAGCAATCTTTTTGGAGGAATTTCGACTGGCGGCGGTACAGCTTTTGTGTGCTTACATTCCGATTTTTTGGATTCTCAAAAAACGGAAAGCGGATTGCGATGAAAATTGCCTGCTTGCCTGCATGTTTATCCTGATGACGGTCATGGTTCTGGTCGGCACCTTTGTCGGCGTAAAGCTGATGGGGCTGACAACCCTGCCCGCCGTGGAAAAGAAGATTGCGGCGGAAGGCTTCACGGATGTGGAATATAATACATGGATGTATGGCCGTTGGCTTGATTTGGATGAAAATAACGAGAAGAAATACTACGTTTTTCAAGCGAAAAAGGATGGACAGATCTGGCAGATTGCCGCCGACCCTAAGGGCGGTCAGCTTGTGCAGATTACGGCGGCAGAGGATTGATGCCCCTTGCCGAAATAGGAAATTTTATGTAGAATAGGGACAGAGGATTGTTGCTCTGGCGGTTCAGTCACTCTCTGCAAAGGGGGTGATGCTATGAATTATGTTACATACTCGGATTTGATCCAGTTTGGAATACTTATCGTAGCGATTATCGCCCTGTGTAAAACAGGGCGATAAATAAAACGACCGCCTAACAAAAGTTAGACGGTCAAACACCTAACTTAGGACTGACCGCCTTACCACAAGCAGCAATCCTTTTCTTATCTATAGTATACGATTTCAGAAAATCCATGTCAAGCGGAAACTTATTTCAGCCGTTCCCATTCCGCCTCTTTAAACCCAATCAGTACAAAATCTTCCCCAATCACCAGCGGGCGCTTCACCAGCATTCCGTTTGTCGCCAGCAGGGCAAGCTGTTCCTCCTCGCTCATATCGGGCAGCCTTTCCTTGAGGTTCTGCTCCTTATAAACCAGACCGCTTGTATTGAAAAATTTCTTGAGCGGCAGTCCGCTTTTCTCCCACCATGCCTTTAATTCCTCGGCTGTGGGGTTGTCCTCTACGATGTGTCTGTCATCAAAGGCAACGCCGTTTTCCGTAAGCCATGCCTTCGCCTTTTTGCAGGTGCTGCATTTGGGGTATTCTAAAAACAAAATACGCATTTTTTCGCTTCCTTTCCATGAATTTTTCCTATAGTATAAACTTTTTCTGTTTTTTCCACAAGTGCTATTGTTTTTTTGAAAAAACTGCGTTATCATACCATTATACAGTGAAATTTATTGCAGTTACTATAAAAAAACACACCCAATAAGGAGGCTTGTTCCAATGAAAATCGTTATTATCGAACCCTTGGGTATCACACCCGAAAAGCTGGCAGAAGCAACCGCGGCAGTGAAGGCAAGAGGTCATGAAATTGTGGCGTATGACACAAAGGAGGAGGATCAGGATAAGCTGGCAGAACGCGGCAAGGATGCCGATATCATTATCATCGCAAATCAGCCCTTCCGTAAAAATGTTATCGAAAAATGCAAGAATCTGAAGCTGCTTTCCGTTGCATTCACAGGTGTAGACCATATTGACGTGGATTTCTGCAAGGAAAAAGGCATCTGCGTCTGCAATGCGGCAGGCTATTCCACAAATGCCGTTGCAGAATTGGCATTCGGTCTGGCAATCTCCGTTTTGAGAAATATCCCTGCGTGTGATGCGGTTTGCCGTAAGGAAGGCACAAAGGCAGGTCTGGTTGGCGGCGAGCTGTTCGGTAAAACCTTCGGTGTTGTCGGCACAGGTGCCATCGGCAGCAAGGTTGCAAAAATCGCACAGGCTTTCGGCTGCAAGGTTGTTGCGTACAGCAGAACCGTAAAGCCTGAGATGCAGGGTGCAGGCATCGAATATCTGTCTCTGGAGGAGGTGCTGAAGGTGAGCGATATCGTTTCCCTGCATGTGCCTTTGAATGATAAAACAAAGGGTCTGATTGGTGAAAAGGAAATCGCGCTGATGAAGAAAAACGCAATCCTGCTGAATACTGCGCGCGGCCCTGTTGTGGACAGCGAAGCACTGGCAAAGGCTTTGAATGAAGAAAGGATTGCAGGCGCAGGCATTGATGTATTTGAAATGGAGCCTCCCGTTCCTGCGGAGCATCCTCTGCTGCACAGCAAGCACACTGTGGTAACCCCTCACGTTGCATTTGCGTCTCATGAAGCGCTGTTTACCAGAGCACAGATTGTGAGCGAAAACATCCTGAAATGGGAGGATGGCAAGCCCCAGAATGTAATCTGCTAAGCTTAAAACCTTGGGGACGCTGTCCCCAATTCCCCTGCCAAGGGAATCATTCCCTTGGAACCCGATACGAAATTTCAATTTCCTTCAGAAATTAAGATTTCAAACGAATAATATATATTTTCCGTGATTGACAGAAAGGGTAGTTTATAGTACCGTTACATTAGGAAGTCACAAAGACAAAAGGTCGGTGTTCCCGACCTTTTCTTTTTATATTTTTTATAAAGGAAGAAGCGAAGGAGGAGATTCCATGCGATTCGGGTTTATCGGCGCAGGCAATATGGCAAGCGCCATCATCAGGGGCATGACCATTGGTACAAAAAGCTATGACGGTAAGGATATTTTCATCACAAGTAAATCCGGCACCTCTGCCCAGAGGCTGGCAGAAACCTGCGGCGCAACTGCGGTGACAACGGCGGCGGAGGTTGTAGCGGCGAGCGATGTACTGGTGCTTGCGGTGAAGCCGCATATTCTGGCGGCTGTTCTGCCTGCGTTAAAGGAGGAAATTGCGGCAAAGAAGCCCTTGGTGGTTTCCATTGCGGCAGGAAAGGAGCTGGCATATCTGGCGGAGCTATTGCCCGAAGGGACACCGGTTGTCCGTATTATGCCGAATATCAATGCAAAAATCGGCGCAGCAACCAGTGGTCTTTGTGCCAACGCACTGGTAACGGCGGAACAAAAAGCCGTTGTTAAGGAAATGTTTGCAACTATTGGCGCGGTTATCGAGGTGGAGGAAAGCCAATTCGGCATTTTCACCGTTCTGGCAGGCTCTGCCCCTGCGTTCGCCTATCTTTATATGGACGCATTGGCGCGCGCCGCAGTCAAGGCAGGCATGTCCAAAAAGCAGGCATTGGAAATCGCGGCGGCAACCGTAGAGGGCAGCGCGAAAATGGTACTCGAAAGCGGCGAGCATCCCATGTCTCTGGTGGATCAGGTCTGCTCCCCCGGCGGCACAACCATCGAGGGTGTAGCCGCATTGCAGGCAAATGGCTTTGAGGCAACCCTGACAAAGGCCTTCGATGCCGTTCTGGAAAAGGATAAAAGGATGTAAAAGAGGTGCAGATGCGCCTGCAAGGGTGGCGTTTTCCTTGCAAAAAAGCCTTATTTATGCCATAATAGAACAAAAATTATGAGGAGGGAGACGAATGTTCGATATTGGAACAACAGCAGTTTTATTGGATGCGGCACAGGATTTGAACGAGGCTTTGCAGGGCGGAGCGGCGTTATCCCTAATCCCCATTGGCATTGGCACGATTGTCGGCATTGGCATTGCTGGTTTTTTTGCGCATCATTTCATGAAAAAGGGTGACGAAGCCAGACGAAACGACCCAAACCGTTTTAAACGGCTGAAATAAAAAGCACGGAGGAAAAAGAAAAAATGGAACAAAAAAACAGAAGAATTTCAACCAGACAGCTGGTTTCTATGGCGATGCTTGGAGCAATCTCTATTGTGCTGGTGGCAGTGATACATTTTCCGCTGATTCCTGCGGCGGCATTTTTGGAGTATGACCCGGCGGATATCCCTATTTTGATTTGTGCCTTTGCGTATGGCCCGCTGGCAGGGCTGCTGCTGACGGTTGTGGTCTGCTTCATACAGGGCTTTACGGTCAGCGCGCAGAGCGGCATTATCGGCATTGTGATGCACATTTTTGCAACAGGCTGCTGCGTACTGGTGACGGGGAACATTTATAAAAGAAACAAGACGAGAAAAACGGCGGTCATTGCGCTGATTCTGGGGGCATTGGTGCAGACGGCGGCAATGGTGCTGATGAATATGATTTTTACGCCGCTTTTCATGGGTGCGCCCTTGGAAACGGTGCTTGCGCTGATGATTCCTGCAATCATTCCCTTTAATGTGCTGAAGGCAGGCATCAACGGTGTAATTACCTTCTTTTTATACAAATCCATTTCCCATCTGATGAAGGGGAATTAAATTAAGGCGAAATCAGGATAAACTTCAAAGGGGTTTATCTTTTTTCGTGTTTTCTTGCAAATTTTGTGTAAGATATTGAATTTTATGCTATTCCTGCAAGTTTTTATTGTCAGGAAAGGGGGAAGTGCATATAATAGAAAAAGTATTGGTCGGAAGCAGGGAGGACGAGAGTATGGTCAGCAAGAAAACGGTTGCAGTGATTTTTGGAGGACAGTCCTCCGAGCATGAGGTTTCCAGAACCTCGGCGGTGATGATGCTGCAGGCACTGGATAAGGAAAAATATCAGGTATTGTCGGTCGGAATTACGAAAAAAGGGCAGTGGCTGATTTACAACGGGCCTGTAGAGCATGTGAAAACAGGCGAATGGGAAAAATTCGGCACGCCCGTGAGCCTTTCTCCTGATGCGACGAAGAAATGCTTTCTGAAAATCGTCGGGGGAAATGTGAAGGAAATCCCTGTGGATGTGGTGATTCCCGTGCTGCACGGCGCATGGGGCGAGGACGGCACGATTCAGGGGCTTTTGGAGATGGCGCAGATTCCCTATGTGGGGTGCGGCGTGCTGGCATCTGCCGTTTCTATGGATAAGGTATACACGAAGATGATTGCGAAGGCGGCAAGGATTCCGCAGGCAAAGTATCTTTGGTTGCATAAGAACGACCTTGAGGAAAAGAGAGAGAGAATTCTCGACCATGCGGAGAAAAAGCTGGGCTATCCCTGCTTTGTGAAGCCCTCCAACGCGGGCTCCTCTGTGGGCATTTCCAAGGCGAAAAACAGAGAGCAGCTTTCTGCGGCACTGGACTTTGCGGCAGGCTATGACAGAAAGGTCATCATAGAGGAAGCGATTGATGCGAGAGAATTTGAGTGTGCGGTGCTGGGCAATGAGGAGCCGATGGTCAGCGGCGTGGGCGAGGTACTTTCTGCGGCGGAATTTTATGATTATGATGCAAAATACAACAACAGCGACTCCCGTACGGTGATTCCTGCGGAGGTGGAGGAAGAAAAGACAGAGGAAATGCGCCGTATTGCCAGAAAGATTTTCCGTGCCGTGGATGGCAGCGGACTGGCGAGGGTGGATTTTTTCATTGACAAAAAAACAGGAAGAGTGCTCTTTAATGAGCTGAATACCATGCCGGGCTTTACACCCATCAGCATGTACCCGATGCTCTGGGTGCAGGCAGGCATGACAGAAACAGAACTGATGGACCGCTTCATCGAGCTTGCGCTCAAGCGCGATTCGGGCATCAGAGGATGAGGAGAAGGAAGAAATGGATACAAGACCAATCGGTGTATTTGATTCGGGGGTTGGCGGTCTGACTGTTGTAAAGCAGATTATGAAGGTGATGCCCCATGAAAATATTGTATATTTCGGGGATACGGCGCGCGTGCCCTACGGGACGAAATCCAAGGAGGCCGTAACGAAATATTCCAAGCAGAATGTACGGTTTCTGCTGAGCAAGGAAGTGAAGGCGATTATTGTTGCCTGCAATACGGCAAGCTCCAACAGTCTGGATGCGCTGCGCGAAACGTTTGATGTGCCTATCTTCGGTGTGGTTGTGCCGGGCGTGGAGGAGGCACTGCGCTCCACGAAGAATAAGAAAATCGGCGTAATCGGGACACCGGGTACGGTGCGTTCCGGTGCGTATGAGCGGATGATCTGCGAACAGGACAGCGAAATGCAGGTGTTCACAAAGGCGTGTCCGCTCTTTGTTCCCTTAGCGGAGGAGGGCTGGACGGATAACGAGGTTTCCAGACAGGCGGCGAAGCGGTATCTGGAGGAGCTGGTGGCAACGGGGATTGATTCCCTTGTGCTGGGCTGTACGCATTATCCCCTTTTGAAGCGCTGCATCGGGCAGACGGTCGGGGAGGCAATCAAGCTGGTTGACCCTGCGAAGGCAACGGCAAGACGGGTGATGGCGTTCTTAAAGGAGCATGACCTGCTGAATGAGAGCGAGGGTGTCGGCGAGAAGCAGTTTTATCTTTCCGACAGCACGGATACGTTCCGCTTTGTGTGCCAGAAGGCACTGAAGCACCCCTATGAGCCGGAAATTATTGATATCGAAATGTACTGAAACAAAAGGACTGCAATAAAAAGGACGACAGAATGTAAAAATTCTGCCGTCCTTTTCTTAAGGGGAAGAAGTAGAAAGAATGTTATTTCTGAAGGCATTTCTGCCCTCAGAGGGGGAGTAACATCCTCGGTAACAGTATTGCCCTGAGACAGAGGAATATACACGAAAAGAAAAAATATTATTGAGAATTATTATTATTTGATATATACTATTGAAATAAATTCCTTTTTCTGCTATACTGGAACAAACATAAGAATACAGCCTTCGGTTAAACTGATACCGAAGAAGGCATATAAAGGAGGAATGACAGATGAAGCAACTCAAATCTCAGGAATTTCAGGCAGAGGTACTGGAAAGCAAGGTGCCCGTACTGGTGGACTTTTCCGCGACATGGTGCGGCCCCTGCCAGATGATGGGCCCCGTTTTGGAGCAGCTTTCCGCAGAATACGAGGGAAAGGCGAAAATTGTAAAGGTGGATATTGATGAATCCATGGATTTGGCGCAGAAATACCGTATTATGAGCGTACCAAACATGATTATCTTTAAGGATGGCGCGCCTGTGGATGCAGTGATTGGCGCAGTGCCTGCAAATCATCTGAAGGAAAAGCTGGATGCTGTTTTGTAAGACAACAAAACGTCCCCCGATTTTACGGAATCGGGGGATTTTTTATTGCGGCGTTTGGCACTTGGATTGTCTATTTTGTCAGTAGGAATTTTCTGCTATATGATTTTTTTGTCATTTTTGCCGAGAATGGGGTAAAAATGTATAAAAACAGATACAATGAGCGAAAAATCCTCGCTGTTTTTTCCGTTGACGGGAAAAAAAGAAAGTGATATCTTTTTTTTATCAGAGAAAAACAGATTTTGAAAAGAGGTTATGCGTTATGAAACATTCAGTATTCATGACAACTGCATACGGTTTTGCTGTCCTGCTAATTAGCGTTATTATTCTGGGCATTATTGCCCCTAAGAAAAAGAAGAATAACGCCGATTGTCATGCGCAAAAATAAAACCTTTTTTGCGAAACCTATCTGAGAGATATATGTGTATGTGAAGGCTCATGGCATTTGGCTATGAGCTTTTTTTGTTATCATTTTCCTTTCGGTGAGACACAAAAGGCATGACATAGAAAAATTTACAAAAGAAGAACTTATAAATTACAAAAGAAAAAGCAAAAAGAGATTACAGAAGAAAAAATTTACAAAAGAAGAAATTTTACAGAAGAAAACAAAACACAAAAGAGAAAAATTTTTAAACCTACAAAAGAAAAAGCGAAAGCAGATTTTTACAAAAGACAAAAAGCAACACAAAATTTTTTACACAAAAGACAAAACGAAGCAGATTTTTTACAAAAGAGGAACTGAAAAAAGAAATGCAAAACGGAAGGATAGAAGGACAAGGAGGGAATCTCCATGAAAACAAGAAAAATCGGTATTATCGGTCTGGGGCATGTCGGCGCGCACGTTGCATACAGCTTGGCGGTGCAGGGCATTGCGGATGAGCTGGTGCTGGTGGACAGCAATGAAAAAAAGGTAGAAAGCGAATGTCAGGATTTGCGTGACAGCGTGGCATATCTGCCCCACAGGGTAACGGTGAACATCGGGACCTATGAGGATTTGGGTGATTGTGACGTTATCGTGAACAGCATCGGGAAGATTGAAATTCTCCGTGCAAATCAGGACAGAACGGATGAAATGAAATTTACCGTGCCTGCGGTCAACAGCTATGTGGGCAGAGTAAAGGCCTCCGGCTTTGACGGAGTTGTGGTCAACATTACAAACCCCTGCGACGTTGTGACACAGCAGCTGGCGAAGGGCTTAGGCTTACCCCGTGGGCGTGTGTTCGGCACAGGTACCGGACTGGATACCTCCCGTCTGCTCTCTGCACTGGCAAGACAGACCGGCATTGACCATAAATCCATTACAGCGTATATGTTGGGCGAGCATGGGAATCAGCAGTTTGCGGCATGGAGCAATGTTTCCTTCCGAGGAAAATCCTTGGAAGAATGGGCAAAGACGGATGAACGCTTCCGCTTTGACAGGGATGCCCTGCAGAAGGAATCCATCCGCGGCGGCTGGGTCACATTTTCCGGAAAATACTGCACGGAATACGGCATTGCAACTACGGCGGCGCGCATGGTAAGCATTGTGCTGCATGATGAAAAGCAGATTATGCCTGCAAGTGCAGAGCTTTGCGGAGAATATGGCGAGAAGGACGTATTTGTCGGCGTGCCCTGCGTGATTGGCAAAAACGGCGTGGAGGAGGTCGTAGAGCTTTCTCTGAATGAGAGAGAAAAGGAAGAGCTGAAAAAATCCTGCGATGTCATCCGCGGCAATATTAAGATGGTGGAAGAAAAGAAATAAACCTTACAAAAGATAAAATGATAAAATGAGAAAAACAAAGGAGAGAAGACGTATGATGGAAGTAAAGGTAACAAAAACAACAAACCCCAAGGTGAAACCCGATCCTGCTACCGTGCCCTTTGGCGTAGCATTTACAGACCACATGTTTATGATGGAGTATGACAGCGAAAACGGCTGGCAGAACCCTCGTATCGTTCCCTTTGGGGATATTTCTCTGAATCCCGGCGCACTGGTATTCCATTACGGCGCAGAGGTTTTTGAAGGGCTGAAGGCGTACCGCACACCCAGCGGCGAGGTGCAGATGTTCCGCCCTGCGGAAAACTTCAAGCGTATGAACAATTCCGCAGAAAGACTGTGCCTGCCGCAGTTTGATGTGGAGGATGCAGTGGAATATCTGAGAAAATTCGTAGAGGTGGAAAAGGATTGGGTGCCCGACCAGTATGGTACATCTCTGTATCTGCGTCCCTTCCTGTTCGGTACAGATGCAGATCTGGCACTGCATGGCATCTCTCATGCGACATTTATGGTGATTGCCTGCGTGGTAGGCAGCTACTACAAGAGCGGTCTGGCTCCTGTGGATATGCTGATTGAAATGGATGATGTGCGTGCGGTTCGCGGCGGCACAGGCTATGCAAAATGCGGCGGCAACTACGCAGCGGCAACCAGAGCAGGCGAAAAGGCGGCAAAGAAGGGCTATTCTCAGGTTGTATGGGTTGACGGCGTTGAAAGAAAATATGTAGAAGAAGGCGGCGGCATGAACCTGATGTTCGTCTGGGACGGCAAGCTGGTGACACCTGAGCTGAACGGCTCCATCCTGCCCGGCGTAACCAGAAAATCCATTCTGGAGCTGGCAAGAAGCTGGGGCATGGAAACCGTGGAGCGCAAAATTACAGTTGGCGAGCTGATGGAGGGCTGCAAGAACGGCACAGTGCAGGAGGCATTCATGTGCGGTACTGCCGCAGTTGTAACACCCATCGGCGGCTTTGTACGCGGAGAGGAAAAGGTTGTTGTAAACCATAACAAAATCGGTGAAATGACACAGAAGGTTTATGACGAGCTGACAGGCGTACAATGGGGTCTGAAGGAAGATAAATTCGGCTGGACCGTAAAGGTAGACTGATTTTGCTAATCAAGTAGACTTAAGACACCTTTCAAAGTCTAAAAAATATACCTCTAAAGAATATACCGTATCCGTTGTTGTGGGTACGGTGTATTTTTTTGCAAAAAACAAAATTTTTTCTTACATCAACAGAAAAAATGTGGTATAACATAAGTGCAATGCGTTGCTGATATGCGTAAATCCGATTGTGATTACCATATTGGCAGCGCATTTTTTTATTTTAACGGAAAAAGGTAAAAGGAGGTATTTTTTTGCAGGAGGAAAGGCTTTTTCGGAAGGATTTTGTATTTATTATTATCATCAATTTTCTGGTATTTCTGAACCATCTGGCGATACTGGCGACGTTTCCGTTTTATATTGAGGCACTTGGCGGCTCGGAGGCGGTGGCAGGGATGGCGGTTGCGCTGTTCTGCGTGGTTTCGGTGGTTTGCCGTCCGTTTATTGGGTGGATGCTAGATAACGGGAAGCGGAAAATGATTTTGGCAGTGGGGCTTTTGGGGATGCTTCTGATGCCGCTGGGGTATCTGTTTCTGCATACACTGGTGCTGGCATTTGTGTGCCGTATGGTGCATGGGGCGGCGTTGGCGTTTTCCAATACCTCGACCGCGACCATTGCGACAGACAGCGTGCCGCGCTCCCGTTTTGCGGAGGGCATGGGCATTTTCGGACTGGCAACGGCACTGGCAACGGCGGTTGCGCCTGCGATTGGCTTGGCATTGATGGAAAAATGCGGATTTTCCGTGCTGTTTCTGTTCGGGAGCATTTCGATTGCGATTGCACTGGTGCTGTTTTTCCTGCTGAAAGCACCGAATATTGCGGTGGAGAAAAAGCCGCTGAGCGTGAAAGGGCTATTTGATAAAAATGCGGTTCCTGCTTCGCTGACAGCGGTGGTTTTCATGTTTACCTATGGCGCACTGGAAAATTTTGCGGCAAAATTTGCGGCGGAAAAGGGCTTGCCGAGCGGCGGCTTATTCTTTGTGATTATGGCAGTGACGGTGCTGATTATGCGTATGACGGCAGGAAAGGTGACAGACCGCCATGGCGAGGGGATTTTTGCCTATAGCTGTAATATTGCGATGTTTGCGGCGTTTTTGCTTTTGGGGCTGTTTCCGAATACGGTGACCTATCTGCTGGCGGCAGTGCTTTCCGGCTTTGGCTTCGGCGGACTGGAGCCTGCATTGCAGTCCATGGCGGTGGCGATTGCACCGCCAGAAAAGCGCGGCAGTGCAAACTCCACCTTCCTCTGCGCGTATGATATCGGCATCGGCATTGGCGGCGCGATTGCAGGGGGGCTGATTTCCTCGTTTGGGTATGAGACGATGTTTACGGGTATGTCTGTGTTTAATCTGCTGTCGATTGTGATTTATGTGCTGATTGGGCGGAATCACCCGTCCTCTTTCTCTTACAGAAAGAGAATGGCAAGATAAGGCGAAAGCAGGCTTTCCAAACAAAAAAGAACCCTTTTGGGTTCTTTTTTAGTGCTGATTCAATTTTTTATTCTGCCGCAGTGCGCGCTTGGATGCTTTCAGAATTTCCGTTAGGATGCGAATTTCATATTCATCGCAGTCCGCCACGGCGCTTTGGATTTCCTGTGCGAAAATTTCCTTGGAATGGATAACAGAATCGCAAAGCAGAGTATCCGCAGATACGGAAAGCGCATTTGCAATGGAAATCAGCATCGGCAGGCTCAGCTTTGTATTGGCATTTTCGATATTGCTCATGTGAGTAGGGGAAAGGTCTGCCTTTTCGGCTAATGCTTCCTGAGAAAGCTCGGCTTGGATGCGTGCGATTTTGATTCTTTTTCCGATTGCTTTGTAATCAAGCTCCATCAAGCAACCCTCCTCTGCATATTTTTCTACATTGTATCTTTTGTTAAGGTTCGTTATAATAAACTGTATAGATATACTATTTATATAGTTTATAACTTGCGAAAATTTTATGCAGAGGAAAAAAGGTGGGGGATATCATGATTCGATGTACATTCGCAGGACATAGAGATGTTTGTGGGGTGCAGGCGGAGGATATTACAGAGGTATTGGAAGAAATCATACAATATACGGAATCGCCGATAGAATGTTTTGTAGGCGGAATGGGGAAATTTGATAATTTGTGCGCGGCGGCAGTGCGATTGCTGAAAAGACAATACAGGGAAAAGGAGATATCTTTGATTCTTGTATTGCCGTATCTGCAAAAAAGAATCAATGTGAATTCGGCGTATTATGAAAGCATGTTTGATTTGGTGCTGATACCATCCATATTAGAGGGAGTGCATTATAAGCATGCGATTGTACTGCGAAATCGTTGGATGGTAGAGCAGGCGGATTATGTGATTGCGATGGTAGAGCGGAAGGAAGGCGGAGCTTACGCAACATTGCAGTATGCCAAAAAGAAAAAGAAGAAGATTATCAATTTAGCGGAACGCAAAAAATAACCCCTGTTGGATATCAAACAGGGGTAAAAATCAGTTTATCGGTTCACCATGAGTTTCTTTAATGCGTTGTTTAGGTCGTCCAAGGTCAGGCGATACATATCAAATTCATTTGCCAAAATATCGTAGGTTTTTGCCCACCAGCCGCCCCAATAGGGACGCTCGGAGGGATTCAGCCAGACGATATGGGGGTATTTTTCCTTGAAGCGCTTGAGCCACTCAATACCGGGGGTGCGGTCGCGCGAGCCATAGCTATACCAGCTGCCCTCCATCAGCTCATAGGGGTCCATCTGGGCATCCCCAACGATGATGACCTTATATTCACTGCTGATATTTTGCAGAATCCATTCGGTCGGGATGGCAGAATTCGGGTGCATGCGAGGGTCCTTGAAGATTTTGGAATAGATGCAGTTATGGAAATAGAACACCTGCAAATCCTTGAAATGATTGGAATTACGCACCGCCTGAAACAGCGCAGAGCACATGCGGCTGTAATAATCCATAGAGCCGCCGCTGTCCATGAGAAGGAGCACCTTGACGGTATTTCTTCTGGGCTTATCATAGACCACCTTCAGATTGCCGGCGTTATCGCAGGTTTCGCGAATGGTGCCGTCCACATCAAATTCGGTTCTTGCCTCATCCGCACGGGCGGAAAATTGCCGCAGACGGCGGAAGGCCATCTGGAACTGACGGGTATCCAAGATATTATCCTCACGGAAATCACGGAATTTTCGCTCGCCTGCCACCTGAAAGGCACTGCGCTTCTGGCTTTTGCCGCCGACACGAATGCCCTTATCAATCTGCCCGTTATTGCCGAAGGGGGAAGCCCCTCGGGTGCCAATCCATTTTGAGCCGCCGTTATGCTGCTCGTGCTGCTCCTGCAAACGCTCCAGAAACATCTGCTGAATCTGCTGCTCGGAAAGACCGAGATTGCGTAAGAGATCCTCCTCGCTGAAGCTGCCGTCCAGCTCCTCTCTCGGTTTATTCAGCCAATCCAACAGCTCCTTGGGCAGCTCATCCGTAGCACGCTCCATATCCTTGAAATATTCCAGAAAGGCACCGTCGAATTTATCAAAATCCGCCTCGCTTTTGACCAGAATGGCACGGCAGAGATAATAAAACCCCGTAAAGGAGGAATGATGCAGACCCTTATCGAGTGCCTCAATGAGGGACATCCACTCGTTGAGGGAAACCTTCAGCCCTCTGGCACGAAGGAGATAGAAAAATGAAGTAAACATCAGTCACTCACCTACTTACTTCAAAAATTTACGCATGGTATCGATATCCTCGTTCTTTTTCAAGAGAACGCCTGCGAAGGGGACTGCCTCCTTGATTTTCCATGCAGGCACGCCGCCAAGCTCCAAGGCGCGAATCCAGTCGATGACCTCGGAGGTACTGGGCTTTTTCTGGATATTATACAGCCCGCGAATCCAATAGAATGTGGCAAGCACCTGCTTCAGCACGTTTTCCTCCACATGGTCGAAATGCACCTTGATGATTTCCTCCATCTGCTCTGCATCGGGAAATTCAATATAATGGAAGATGCAGCGGCGCAGGAAGGCATCGGGCAGCTCCTTTTCCGCATTGGAGGTGATAATCACGATGGGGCGCTGCTTTGCTTTAACGGTTTCCTTTGTTTCAGGGATATAAAATTCCATTTTATCCAATTCCCAGAGCAAGTCATTGGGAAATTCCAAATCGGCTTTATCGATTTCATCAATCAGCAAAATAACCTGCTCGTCGCTGTGGAACGCCTCGCCAAGCTTGCCCAGCTTGACATATTTGCCGATATCATCCACGCCCTCATTGCCGAACTGGGAATCATACAGACGCTGCACAACGTCATACACATAGAGACCATCCTGCGCCTTTGTGGTGGATTTGATATTCCAGATGATAAGCTTTTTGCCAAGAGCCTGCGAAATGGCTTCGGCAAGCATGGTTTTGCCGGTACCCGGCTCGCCCTTGATGAGCAGGGGCTTTTGCAGGGCGATGGCAATATTTACAGAACGCATCAGCTCTTCGCTGGCTACATAATTTTTACTTCCTTCAAATGTGAGATTCATTTTTGGTTCACGCCTTTCCTCAATTTAGTTTGCATACGAAATATCTGAGATATGACTATTGTAGGGGGTGGAGGGGGGCTTGTCAATAAAAAAGGGGAGGAGGAGAGAAAAAAAGCAATAAAAAAAGCCCGAATTCCTGTCATCATAAGGAACGGGCTTTGTGTGCGGGTGCTTATTTCACATCCAGGCCGGCAATTCTTGCCATTTCCAAAATAGAAGCCTTGGAAACCTTTTTGCCCTTATAATCAATTAAATCATCCATACTGCCTGTGAAGATATCGGCAGGTTCGTATTTTTGCAGGATAATGGTGTTTTCATCAACAAAGATTTCCAGAGAATCCTTGATTTCGATTCCCATGTTGCGGCGAAGCTCGATGGGCAGAACAACTCTTCCCAATTCATCCACTTTTCTTACGATACCTGTTGATTTCATATTGTTCGCTTCCCCCTAAAATTTATTACTGTTTGTTTTTTGCCGGAATATTTATTAAATCTTAACATAAAAAAGAACAATTTTCAACAAAAATCACATTTTTTGAAGAAGATTCGGAGTTTTTTACTGCAATTTTTATGAGGGGAAAAAAGGTTCATGAGAGAAAGGAAGCAAACATAAACTAACGAGAGGGGGGAGGCGGAAATGTTAAACGGCATTTGGGGCTTTTTTTTGATTGGCGGAATTCTGACGGGCGCGTTTCTGGGCAGAATGGATATGGTGACGGGGGCGATTTTAAGCGGCGGCCGCTCTGCGGTGGAGCTGGCGCTTGCCATGGCAGGGGTAATTTCGGTTTGGTCGGGGGTGCTGAAGATTGCGGAGCGGGGCGGCATGATTGACCGGCTTGCCGCAAGGCTGACACCGCTGATGGATTTTCTCTTTCCCTCCGTGCCGCGGCTGCATCCTGCAAGAAAATATATCGCAACGAATTTTGTGGCGAATTTTCTGGGGCTTGGATGGGCGGCAACACCTGCCGGACTGATGGCGATGAAGGAGCTGCAAAGGCTGAACCGAGAGGAAAAGGGACGGGCATCGGCGGCAATGTGTATGTTTCTGACGGTGAACATGACCTCCCTGCAGCTGGTCACGATGAATATTCTGGCGTACCGCATGGAATACGGCTCGCAGAATCCGGCGGAGATTATCGGGGTGGGGATTGCGGCAACGATGCTTACGACACTGGTTGGTACGCTTGCGGCGAAGGCATTGGAGGGGAGGGGATAGCGTGGGGATACTGCTGATGATATCCGATCTGCTGATTCCTGTTACGGTGCTGTGCATTGTGGTATTCGGGTGCTTGCAGCGAATGGATATTTATGAGGTGTTTCTGGAGGGGGCGAAGGAGGGCCTGCAGACGGTTCTGGATATTTTGCCGACCCTAATCGGTCTGATGATGGCGGTAGAGGTGATGCGCGCAGGGGGGCTCTTGGACATTCTGGTGCGGCTGATTCGTCCGGCGGCAGAGGCAGTCGGCTTTCCGGCAGAGCTGGCACCGTTAAGTCTGGTGCGGCTGGTTTCCTCCTCCGCAGCAACCGGACTTCTGACCGACCTTTTTGCGAAGTACGGCCCGGATTCCTTTCTGGGCAGAACGGCCTCTGTCATGATGAGCTGTACGGAAACGGTGTTTTATACGATGAGCCTGTATTTTCTTTCTGTCGGGATTCGGAAAACGAGATATACGCTGCCCTGCGCCCTTCTGGCAAACCTTGTCGGCATCTTTGCGGCTGTGGCACTGGTGCGGCTTGTTTTTTGAGGTTGGATAGGGTATAATCGTAGCATATACTTACAAAGGAAGCACTTGTTTTTATCATTTTGGAAAACGAAGGAAACCGAAAAGAGCGGCTGAAAGCGGCGTTTCGGACGGTTCTTTTTTGAGAGAGGGAATACTATGAAGAAATGGATGACGATTCTGGCAAGTCTGCTTCTGCTCAGCGGCTGCGGCGCAAAGGAGGATACCTTTAGTCTCAGTGCTGCCGAGCAGGAGGCGTATGAGGAATCCATCGACAAGGTGACAGAGGATTTTTATTGGGAATATGACCACAGCAGCCTGAGCTTTGGGGCGGCAGTTGTGCCGGAGGCAACGGAGGAAAATGAACGGCTGTTTGATGCCTCCTCCGCCTGCGAATATAACCTGAAGGGAAAGGCAGGACAGGATGCCGTACTGGCGCAGGCGGCACTGCTGCACTATAACGGCGATGCGGCAGGGACACTGCAATGCTGGTTTGTAGGCGGCTCTCTGGCAGGGGTGGCCTACAGCGGTGGCTATGATAACGGCTATTACAGCCTGAAGGAGCGCAACCCGTTTCTGGCGGACGGCGGCTTTCGGGCGTATGAAAGCTGGACAGGGATGCCGACCTCCTTCCGCACGGGCAGAGGGGAATTTTCCGCAGAGGGGATTTACTCTGTCGGGCAGGATGCGAAGGGACGGCGGCTGGCGGTTTCCATTCGTGGCGGCAAGGCAGAGGTCTACCGCTATGCCAACGGGCTGAGCCGTTACCGCAGCTTTTCCTATGGGCGTGGCTTAGAGGCAACCTCGGCGGCGTTTTTAAAGGAGGATGACGCAAGGCTGGCGGTTCTGGTTTCCAGTATTGAGGAAAGCGGCGAGGGCGAAAGCGAAAAGACCTATACGCGCGCGGAACGGGTGATGCTTTACGATTCCAGACTGAACGTGGCAGGGGAAATCCCTCTGGAGGGAGAGCTTTGCACTGCACTGGGCGCGGAGAACGGCAGGCTGTATCTTTTTATTGATAAAAATATGGAGATTTATGAGGAAAAGGATGGCAGCTGGCAGAATACCGGCACAAGAAAGCTGCGCCATCAGGTGACGCAGTGCCACATCACGGATTTGGATGGGGACGGCGTAAAGGAATATATTCTGACGGATGGGATGGATTTGTATGTTTACCATGCGGTGAATGACAGCTTCCGTAAGCTTTGGAGTACGCATGTGGGCGTGGAAAACTTCTATGGCCCGCTTATGAGCGGCGACCTGAATGGGGACGGCGTGCAGGAAATTTATGCCTGCGATACCACGGCTACCACGATTCGATATATCCTGACGGAAAAAGGACTGAAAACCGCGAATGAGGATATCCAGTACGGACAGTGCATCTATCCCTGCGATTTTGACGGAAACGGCAGGGAGGACTACTGGTTCGTTGCGGATAATGAGGACAGAAGGGGACAGCTCTATCTGGCTGCGGAGGAATAAAAATGACGGAATCCGAGAAATATATGACAGAAGCACTGGCGGAGGCGGAGAAGGCGCTTGCGGCAGGCGAGGTGCCGATTGGCGCGGTGATGGTGCGAAACGGCGAGATTATCGCAAGAGGGCATAACCTGCGCAATACCGACAAAAATCCTCTGCGCCACGCGGAGATTGATGTGATTGATGCGGCGGCGAAAATCGTGGGGGATTGGCGGCTGGAGGACTGTGTGCTTTATGTTACCGTAGAGCCTTGCCCCATGTGCGCGGGAGCAATCGTGCAGGCGCGCATCCCAAGGGTGGTTTTCGGGACAAGAAACAGCAAGGCAGGCTGCGCCGGCTCTGTGTTGGATGTGCTGAATGAACCAAGGCTCAACCATCAGGTAGCGGTGGAGGAGGGCGTTTTGCAGCCCCAATGCAGCGAGATTATGAAGCGGTTTTTTAAGCGTTTTCGTAAAAATGCCAATGCAGCGCCATTGACAGAAAACCAATGAGCGTGTATAATAACATAGTTATATCAGTGAAATTCTCCTGTGGCTTCGGCTTGGGAGTGATGATATTTCCGCACTAGCCGGGGTGGTAGCGGTGCCCTGTACTCACAATCCGCTATAGTGAGGGTGATGCTCGCTTTCGACGCAGGGCTTGATGGTCTGCCCTTTGAAAGCGGTGTTGAAGTTTGGGTCTTACGCAACATGAGCCTGTGAATCGTGTCAGGGTCGGAAGGCAGCAGCACTAAGCAGTCTACTTGTGTGTGTAGTAAGGGTGCCTGAATGGAGCCGTGGAAGAAGGTAACGCGTGGGGCGCTGTGGCAACAGCGGGTGTGCGGACCTTATTTATTTTTGAAACAATCAAAACAGCAAAAAAAGCAGGGCTGTGGCTTTCGCCGACAACACCTGCTTTTTCTTTTGTGTTTTTTTTCTTATTTTGCTAAAATTTCATCAATTTGCTTCTGCACACTTGCCATGGTCTTTTCGTTATCCAGACCGCCTACGATGACATCACCTACAATATTGCCTTCGCTGTCAATGAGAACAGAGGTGGGGAAGGTCATTACAGAAAGTGCCAGCTTACCTGCCTCGCTATCGGAATCGAAATAGATGTTCTGATAGGATGCACCCTGCTTTTTCATAATTTCCTTTGCGGCAGCAATGGTATCCTCGTTTTCATCCAGAGTTTCCACGTTGATGCCGACAACGGCACCGCCCTTTTCCTGTAGGGAATCATGCAGCTTTTGCAGGGCAGGCAGCTCCCCAACGCAAGGACTGCAGCCGTTGAACCAGAAATTTACCAGAGTTACGCTATTGTTGGTAAACAGGCTTTCATCTACGGCATTGCCGTCAAAGTCCTTGCCGGTAAAGGCGGGAAAGCTCTTTGCGCTGTCCAGAGAGGTACCTGTGGGGTTGCTGTCCTCCTGCGGCAAAGCGGCAAGCTGCTCTTCCAGAGCCTTGATTTTTTTGACATCCTCACTCAGGGTCTTGAAATCCTCGCTGCTCAGCTGATCCTTTATATTTTCCAGTGCCATTTTCAGAAAATCGGCATAATCGCCTGTTTGAGAGCCGACAGTGTCCTTATCTACCGCATTAAAAGCGAGATCCCATAAATCCTGATGCTCTGCGATGATTTCATTTTCCTGCTGAATCAGCTCCTCAGCGCTTTGCTTTGCCTTGCCGCAGGCAGTAAAGCCGAGGACGAAAATAAGAGAGACTGCGAAAAGTAAAATTCTTTTTTTCATTTTGTTTCCTCCGTTTTCTGTTTTTTACATCCGTATTGATAGTGAATTGCTTGTGTGGGACAGGCTGTGATGCAGGCACCGCAGCGGATACATTCGTTATGATTGGGTGTCTGAGGAACAGCAACATCCATTTTGCACACCCTGCCGCATTTGCCGCAGGAGATACATTTGTTTTGATCCACCTGAAGCTGCAAAAGGGAAATGCGGTTAAACCATGCGTAAAACGCACCCAAGGGGCAAATCCATTTGCAGAAGGGGCGATAGAACAGTATGCTTAGGATAATCACAGCCGCAAGCACACAGCTTTTCCATGCAAACAGCGAGCCGAGGGCAGAGCGGATGCTCGTGCTGGCGAGAGAGAGCGGAATGGCACCCTCCAACACCCCCTGCGGACAAAGATATTTGCAGAAGAAGGGGTTTCCCATGCCGACTACGTTTACCACAACCGCAGGCAGAAGAAAAACCATAACAACCAAAATGAGATATTTCAGATAGCGAAGGCCACTGAGTTTTTTGGTTGAAAATTTCTTTGTCGGGATTTTATGCAGCAGATCCTGAAACCAACCGAACGGGCAGAGAAAGCCGCAGACAAATCTTCCCAGCAGAACGCCGATGAAAATCAACATTCCCGTAATATAATAGGAAAACTTGAACTTTGAGGAGCCGACCACTGCCTGCATGGCCCCGATGGGACAGGAACCCGCTGCCCCCGGGCAGGAATAGCAATTCAGACCGGGTACACAGACCTGCTTGGTGCTGCCCTGAAAAATGGTGCCTTTCAGGAAATTTGGCAGATGGAGGTTGCTCAAAAGCGTTGCCAAAAGCTGAATACCTCCTCGTATTCTTGCCAGAAGATAGGATTTTATTTGTTTTTTAGCCAATGCCGACACACTCCAGACATAATTTGATTGCTTTAGAGAGCACAACGGCTGCCTCTCCGCGATATGCGCCGTAGCCCATCATGCCGATGCCGAGTGCAAGAGCGGCAAGCTGAAAAACCGGCGTTGCGAGTTCTTTTTTCATGGATTTCTTCCTTTCGTTCAAGGGGGGACTGTTTTGTTTTTATTTTTTTTGATGAAACCAGTATACAACATCCGAAATAAAATCTCTGTTAAGAAAAAACTTAATTTTTATTTTATTTCTTTATGGTATACTTAAAAAGGAAAAATAGAAAAAAGAAAGCGAAGGAAATCGGAAGGGAGGCAGAGCCATGAAGCTTTTGGTGGTTGAGGATGAGAGGATGCTTTGCGATACCATCGCCAAAAGCCTGCACCATGCAGGCTATGAGGTGGATTGCTGCTATGACGGGGCAGAGGCGTTGGAGCGGCTTTTGATAGAGCAGTATGACTTGATTGTGCTGGATTTGCATTTGCCGGGGATGGACGGCATGGAGGTTTTGGAGCGGCTGCGCCAAACGGATGCGGAAACAAAGGTGCTGATTTTATCCGCACGCAGTCAGGTTGCGGATAAGGTTGCGGGCTTGGATGCAGGGGCGAACGATTATCTGGAAAAGCCCTTTCATTTGCAGGAGCTGGCGGCAAGGGTGCGCAGCCTGACACGCAGGCAGTTCATTCAGCAAAGCACAGCCTTGGTTTGCGGCGGCATTTCCTTTGACACCCGCACCAGAGAGACCCTTGTGAATGGGAAGCAGATTCGTCTGACCAGAAAGGAAAAGGGGATTCTGGAATATCTGCTTTTGCATCAGGGCAGACCAATCAGCCAGGAGGAGCTGATGGAGCATGTCTGGGACGGCAGTGTGGATGCCTTCAGCAATTCCATTCGGGTGCATATTTCTGCGCTGCGAAAGAAGCTGAAGGCAGAGCTGAACTATGACCCGATTACAAACAAGGTCGGGGAAGGATATCGGATAGGGGGAGAGCGGAAATGAAGCGACTTTCTTTACAATGGAGACTGACGCTGATGACGGCGGTGCTGATTGCCGCTACCTGTATTTTTTTGAATCTGGCACTTTCCAGAGCAGGCATGTTTTATATGGATAAGCTGGGACAGGCAATTTTTCATCAGACACCGACGGCGGATTTTATGATTTCCATTCCTGACGCGGATGTGGAGCAGCTTCCTCCCGATTTTGAAATACAAATCAACGATACCAAGAAAATTTTTACGCTCAGCAGCTGGCTGATCACCCTTCTGATTACGCTGGTGAGCGGCTGTATTACTTATTTTGTGAGCGGCTATGCCCTTAGACCGCTCAGAAGCTTTTCTGACAGAATTACGCAAATCCAAGCAGAAAACTTAATGCAATATCAATCGGAGGAACAGCAGATTCCCGAATTTCAGGCGCTCAGCCATTCCTTTGAGGCCATGGTGCGGCGGCTTTCGGATGCGTTTTCTTCCTTGCAGGAGTTTAACGGCAATGCGGCGCATGAATTCCGCACACCCTTGGCAATGATGCAGGCGCAGCTGGAATTATACGAGGAAACGGCGCACCCCGACATGGACGCAGAAACGGCGGAGCTGCTTGCCATGCTGAAGGAGCAGACGGAGCGGCTTTCAAAATTGGTGAAAACGCTTCTGGAAATGAGCGAAATGAACACGATTGAACGGGCGGATGCGGTAGAGCTGACGGCACTGATTGAGGAGGTGCTGGCAGACCTTTCCCCTATGGCAGAGAAGCGGCAGATTTCGCTTTTACAGGAAGCGACGGGAGAGGTGCTTTTGCAGGGAAGCGATATTCTGCTGTATCGTCTGCTGTTTAATCTGGTGGAAAATGCCATTCGCTACAACAAAGAGGGCGGAGCGGTGCGCGTTTCGGCAGAGGAACGGGCGGATACGGTGGAGATTCTGGTACAGGATACGGGAAGCGGGATTCCCGTAGCAGACAGGGAAACCGTTTTTCAGCCGTTCTTCCGTGTGGATAAATCGCGTAGTCGGGCATACGGCGGCGTAGGGCTGGGACTGACGCTGGTGCGGAAGATTGTGGAGCTGCACGGCGGCACAATCCGCATTGCAAAAAGCGATGCACAGGGGACAACCTTTGCTGTCACCCTGCCTGTGCATGCGGCGTAAGGAGAGTATCATTTTTCCGAAAACTGTGGTATCATAACAACAGAATGTCCGATTTGATTCGGAAAAAAAGAGGAGTGTGCTTATGGCTTATACGGCTTTATATCGAAAATTCCGCCCACAGACGTTTGAGAGCGTCATCGGGCAGGAGCATATCGTCAGAACGCTGAAAAATCAGATGAAAACGGGGCGCGTGTCCCATGCGTATCTGTTTTGCGGCACAAGGGGCACAGGGAAAACCTCTACGGCGAAGATTTTTGCCAGAGCCATCAACTGCACGAACCCCACGGCGGACGGCGAGCCCTGCAACGAGTGTGCCGTTTGTAAGGATATTCTGGCAGGGAGAAGCGTGAATGTAATTGAGATTGACGCGGCCTCCAACAACGGTGTGGACAACATCCGCGAGATTCGCGAGGAAGTGAAATATCCGCCGACACAGGGGAAATATAAGGTCTATATCATTGACGAGGTGCATATGCTTTCGGCGGCGGCGTTCAATGCGCTTCTGAAAACACTGGAGGAGCCGCCTGCACATGTGATTTTCATTCTGGCGACAACAGACCCACAGAAGGTGCCGGCAACGATTCTTTCCCGTGTACAGCGGTTTGATTTCCGCAGGATTACTACGGAGACGATTGCCCAAACGCTGATGGGCTATCTGGAGGAGGAGGGACAGCAGGCGACCCCTGAGGCGGTGCGCTATGTGGCACATCTGGGGGACGGCTCGATGCGTGATTCGCTGAGCATTTTAGACCAGTGCCTTGCCTTTTTCAGCGGCGAGGAGGTTACGCTGGAAAAGGTACTGGATATTATGGGCGCGGTTGACCAGACGATTTTCTTTGAAATGACGGACGCGCTTGCGAAACGGGATGCCAAGCAGGCAATGCTTCTGGTGGAGCAGATGATGCAGGACGGGAGAGACGTGAAGCAGTTTGTGACGGAGCTTTTGCAGCACCTGCGGAACCTGCTGATGGCGGCAACACTGCCCGATGTGACGCGGATTCTGGATTTATCCGCGGAGGACGGAGAACGGCTGAAAAAGGCGGCAGGAGTGCTTTCACCGGAGGAGCTGATTTATTTCATCGGGAAATTTTCCGATTTGCAGAGCGAGATGAAATGGGCAACGAATGAGCGGATTCTGCTGGAGGTGGAGCTGATGAAGCTTTGCGCGCCATGGACGGAGAAGGATTTGACTGCCCTGGCGGCAAGACTGGGCGAGCTGGAGCGGAAGATGGAAGAAGGCGTGCCGGTTGCCATCACGCAGGCGGCACCGACAGAAAAGCCGAAGGAAAAGCCAAAGCCCAAGCGCAGACCTCCTGCATTGCCAGAGGACAGGAAGGAAGTACAGGAGAAATGGGCGTTGCTGCGAAATGATGTGAATGATGCGGTGCTGAAGGCGAAGCTTGCACAGGTGGAAATCGGCTTCAAGGAGGATGAATTTCTCTATCTCATCTGCGCATATCCTGCGCTCACGGATATGATTCAGCGCGGCATGGACAAGATTGCGGCAGTTCTGGAGAAGGAAACGGGCAAAAGCTTCGAGCTGCGAACCACCACGAAGGATGAATATGAAAAATGGAGAGAAGCGGCATACGGCAAGGAGGAGGAGACACCCTCTGCGGAGGCGGATGCGGAATTTGCAAGCCTTTTGGGGCAGTATTTTCCGGAGGCGGATGTGGAATGACACTTGCCAGACGGCGCAATTTCAGATAAAATAAAAAAGATTAGGTTTATGAAATATAAGGAGGAATCAGACATGGCAAAAGGCGGTTTTCCCGGCGGCATGGGTGGTATGAATATGAATAACCTCATGAAGCAGGCGCAGAAAATGCAGAAACAAATGATGGAAAAGCAGGAGGAGCTGCAGGCAAAGACACTGGAAATGACCAGCGGCGGCGGTGCTGTGAAGGTTGTCATCACAGGGAAAAAGGAAATTCAGGAGTTGAAAATCAACCCCGATGTGGTAGATCCCGATGATGTGGAAATGCTGGAGGATTTAATCATTTCCGCTGTGAACGAGGCAATTCGTCAGGTAGAGGAAATGTATAACGCAGAAATGGGCAGAATGACCGGCGGCTTAGGCGGTATGTTCTGATAAAGAAGGGACAGCATGAATTATTACGGCAACCCGATGACAAGGCTCATTGAGGAACTGGCGGCACTGCCGGGGATTGGCGGAAAATCCGCACAGAGACTGGCATTTCACATCATCAATTTGCCAAGAGAGAAGGTGGCGGCGCTTTCCGAAGCCATTCTTGCGGCGAAGGACGAGGTGAAATACTGTTCTGTCTGCTGCAACCTGACAGAGGAGGAAATCTGCCCCGTCTGCGCGAACCCGAAGCGCGACCATTCGGTGATTATGGTGGTGGAGGACCCCAGAGATATGGCGGCGTATGAACGGACGAAGGAATTCCATGGCGTGTATCATGTGCTGCATGGAGCAATTTCTCCCATGACGGGCATTGGCCCGCAGGATATTCATATTCGGGAGCTGCTCAGCCGCATAGACGGCACGGTGGAGGAGGTCATTCTTGCGACCAACCCGAATGTGGAGGGAGAGGCAACGGCGATGTATCTTGCAAAGCTGCTGAAGCCTCTGGATGTGAAGGTGACAAGAATCGCAAACGGTGTTCCGGTTGGCGGCGATTTGGAATATGTGGATGAGATTACGCTTTCCAGAGCCTTGGAGGGCAGGAGAGAACTATAAAAAAGCATAAAAAAAGCGAAGGAAATCAGAAGATGATAGCCTTCGCTTTTTTATGCGCATTACATGAAATAGGACAGGGTCAGACCGACACCGCCTGCCAGAGAGCAGGCAATGACAAGGGCTTCGACTGCCTTGGTGTAGCCGCTGATAAGGTTGCCTTCGAGCAGGTCACGCATGGACTTTGCGAAGGTCATACCCGGCAGAAGCGGCATGATGCTGCCGATGATGATGGTGCCGATATGCGCCGAGGGGAAGTGCGGCTGAATGAGGCAGGCAAGGCATGCTGCCGCAACACCACCCAGAAACGGCCCGAAGAAATAGGGGATTTTCTTTTTGCCAAGCCAGATATCCAGACAGCCTAAAAACAGCCCGATGACAAAGGCAATGCAGCCATCCAGAAAGAAGGGCGTATCCAGAAAGGAGCAGCAGCCAGAAATCAGACCGTAGCCGAAAATACGAATCGGGAGGGGATAGAAGGAAAACTGATGGATTTCCTTCAGACGCTCAATGGCCTCATCCAGAGAGATTTTGCCCGAAACAAAGGCGCGGGACATATCATTGACCTCGCAGACCTTTTCAAAATTGATGGTACGGGTGCGGACACCGCGCATCATGGAAAGGGGGCCCTTTTCCTCGCGCGGGAGGGTGACGATGAGGGCGGTGGAGATGGCGGTTGCTTCGATTTTTTCTCTGCCTGTGGTGGAGAGAATCCGTTTCATGGTATCCTGCACACGGAAGGTTTCTGCGCCGTTTTTCAGCATGATTTCGCCTGCATCCAGAGCGAGATTGATAAGCTTCGTATCATTATCCATAAGGCGTTTCTCCTTTCGTTTGATAAAATTCGGCTCAGCTGTTTTTTCTCTTTAATCTGGGGAAGAAAGAGAACCATGCCTGCGGCAGAACCAGAATGATAACAGAGCCGATGCCGATGGCACCTGCCAGCTTTAGCGCAGTCAGAATATTTGCGGTTGTTTCCAGCACGCGGCTTTCCATGGCAGAGGTGATGCAGCGATAGACCGCCGCACCGGGTACCAAAGGCAGGATGCCGGGGATATGATAGACAATCGTCGGGAGCATGCGGTGGTAGGAAAGAAAGCGCGCAAAGCCTGTTGCGGCAAAGGTTGCCAGAAGCGTTGCCAGAAAGGACGAGCCATCATGCCGAAGGACAAGCTGATAAACCAGCCAGCAGAGGAAGGCGGTCAGCCCGCAATAGGGGATTTCCTTCCGGGGGGCATTGCAGACGATGGCATAGCCTACGCTTGCAAAGAGCGCAACCAAGGGATGCACAAGATAGAAAAACAAGGTTGTATTCATAGGATTTCCTCCGTTCATTCAGTCATTTGAAACAGCGTCAGCGCAACAGCAACCCCTGCGGCGATGGAGCAGGCAATGAGCAGAACCTCAACCACCTTGGAATTGCCGCTGATGAGGTTGCCCTCAAGCAAATCTCGCATTGCCTTGGAAAGCGCAAGCCCCGGCAGAAGCACCTTCATGGTACCGATAATCAGCTTATCCAGCTGGGTGGCAGGAAGGAACACATGCGCCGTGCAGGCGGCAAGACCCGTAACCAGACCGCCCATCAGAGGGGCGACAAAGAAGGGAATCTTCTTGCGTTCCAGATAGACCAGCGTACAGCCCATGAGAAGGGCAATGACGAAGGATACCAGAAAATCCTGCACAGAGCCGCCGACCATAAACGCAAAGCAGGCACCGCTGAGAGCATAGCCGAAGACGCGCGTGCGGAACTTGAAATTCGGGGCATGATAAATATTTCGGCAATGGTCTAAGGCTTCGGTGACGCTGATTTTGCCGGAGACGAAGGCGCGGGACATATCATTGACGGCGCAGATTTTTTCAAAATTCAAATCGCGGTTTTTGACGGCGCGCGCCATAGAGAGAGGGCCCTTTTCCTCTCGTGGCAGGGTGACCATCAGAAGGGTACACATTGCCAGGGCTTCTATTTTTTCCTTGCCGGAAACGGAGAGAATCCGCTGCATGGTATCCTGCACACGGAAGGTTTCCGCGCCTGAGGCAAGCATGATTTCGCCTGCATCAAGGGCAAGGTTAATCAGTTGAGTATCATAATCCATAGCCGGGGTTTCCTTTCTATAAGTATAAGTTGAAATCAGGATTTCAACTTGTTTGGCATAGGAATAAACAAACTCGTTCCATCGGCTGCTGAACAGCCTTGAAACTCGTTGTTTTCCTCGAGTGGGCAAAGCCCCCTCTGCGGATTTGAATCAGGCAACCTTCGGTTTCCCGAACCCTTCCGCTTTTATGTTGGCAATTTATTGGCAATTTAAGTATAATTGTACCTTCTTTAGTGTAGTCATTTTCCGGAAAAAGTAAAGTAAAATTATTTTAAGTTTTTTTGAAATTTTTGTGAAAAGCGACAGGCGCTTTCCCCGTAATTTCCCTAATTGAGAAAAGAAGTATTTGCCATTTTAAAAAAATATGCTATAATCAAGGAAATAAAGCAAAAAGCTGGGGGTGCTGATGCAGCTGAGAGGATGAAATGCCAACCCTTTGAACTTGATGTGGTTAATGCCAACGGAGGGAAGCGAAACAAGGAAAGCAAAAAGACCTTTTCCCGATGGGAGAAGGTCTTTTCTATTGCGGAGGAAAGGAAAAAGAAAGGAAGAAGAACATGAGCTTGACAGACAGATTGTATGCAGTGGCAAAGCCTATCTGGGACGGGTACCTGGAACAGCCCTTTGTAAAGGAACTGGGCGAAGGGACACTGCGCGAGGACAGATTCCGTTTTTATATGGTGCAGGATTATCGTTATCTTTTGCAGTATGCGAAGGTATTTGCGATGGGCGTGGTGAAAACAGAGGACGAGGCACTGATGACACGCTTCTCCTATATGGTGCATGATACCTTGGATGGCGAAATGAATATCCATAAGGCATATATGTCCCGTCTGGGGATTACGGAGCAGGAGGTAGCAACCACGAAATCCACACTGACGAATCAGTCCTATACCTCCTATATGCTGGATGAGGCATATAAGGGCGGCCCTCTGGAAATTCTGGTGGCGGTGCTTTCCTGTGCATGGAGCTATCAGATGATTGGGGAGCACCATCAGCATGTACCGGGGGCATTGGAGCATCCTTTGTACGGCGAATGGGTGCGCGGCTATTGCAGCAAGGAATACTGCGAAACCACACAGGAAATCATTGATCTGGTAAACGAACTGGGGAAGGATATTTCTGCGGAAAGAGAAGCGCATCTGAAGGAGATTTTTGAAAACTGCAGCCGCTATGAGGCAATGTTCTGGGATATGGCTTATGAGGAGATCCCTGAATAAAAAGGGCTCTGCAAGAGAAGCTTTGCAGACAGAAGGAATGGTGTACAGATGATGTTGGAATTTAAAAATGTTTCCTTCCGCTATGCGGTGGACGAGTTCCCCATGATGGAGAACCTTTCCTTTTCCGTAGAGGAGGGGGATTTCGTTTCGATCATCGGGGCGAGCGGCTGTGGCAAAAGCACGATTTTCCGTTTAATCAACGGATTGGAGCAGCTGCAGAAGGGCGAGATTCTGGTGAACGGAAAGCCCATCCGCGAGCAGAAGCAATACAGTGCCTTTATGCCGCAGAAGGATTTGCTTTTTCCATGGCGGACGATTGAGAAAAATATCTGTTTGCCGATGGAGCTGGCAGGTGTGCCTGCGGCGGAGCAGGCGAAGCGGTGCAGGGATGTGCTGACGCAGGTGGGGCTTCTGGAATATATGAAAAAATACCCGAAGGATTTATCGGGCGGCATGAAGCAGAGGGTTTCCTTTGCGCGCACGCTGCTTTCGGGGGCGGATATGCTCCTGCTGGATGAGCCGTTTTCCGCCCTGGACTACCTGACGAGGGTGGAAATGCAGGAATGGCTGCTGGAGCAATGGGAGCATTACCATAAGACGATTCTTTTTATCACGCATGACGTAGAGGAGGCGGTATTCCTGTCGAAGAAGATTTTTGTGATACAGGACAGACCGTTTTCTTCGATGGAGATGGTGGAGGTGCCTCTGCCTGCCCATCGGGACAGAAATGATCTGAAAAAGCCCGAAATCGTCGATTTGAAGGAACGGCTGATTGGGAAGCTGAGAAGGAGTGTGCGCTTATGAAACGAAACATTTCTTCTTTGATACTGGTATTTATCCTCCTGCTTTTCTGGCAGGGGGCGGCAATGGGCATCAATGCGGCGTATATCCTGCCCTCGCCCACGCAGATTCTGGTACGGCTGTGGGAGCTGAGAGAGCCGCTGCTTCTGGTGCATCTGCCGGCAACGATGGGCGTTACCGCGCTGGGACTTTGCATTTCCGTGGTGCTGGGGCTTTTGCTTGCGATTTCGATGGACTGGAATCCGAGACTGGAAAAAACGCTTTACCCCGTTATCATTGCATCCCAGACGATTCCCACAACGGCCCTTGCGCCGCTGTTTATCCTCTGGTTTGGCTACGGCATCTGGAGTAAGGTGCTTGTGACAATTCTGATGACGTTTTTCCCGATTGCGATTACCGTTTTTGACGGTTTGAAGGGGACGAAGCGGGAAATGGAGGAGTTGCTTTTTACCTACGGTGCAACAAAAAAGGATATTTTTTTAAAACTGAAGCTGCCGACGGCTCTGCCGCATTTCTTTTCCGCAATTAAGATGTCTGTGCCGATGAGCGTAATCGGGGCGGCAATCGCGGAATGGCTTGGGGCGCAGAAGGGGCTTGGCTATTTCAGCAAACGAATGATGACACAGCTGGACGGTGCAGGAGTTTTTGCGCCTGTGGTATTGCTGTCCGTTGTGGCAATGGTGGCAGTTGGCATCATTACCCTGATAGAAAAGAAAATCATCACATGGAGAAAAGAGCTGTAACGGCTCGCGGAACGAAGGGAGAAGGTAAGCTATGAAAAAGAAACTGATGGCACTTGGCATGGCGGCGGTGCTGGCATTCGGTGCGGCAGGCTGCGGCGGCGGAACCGATGCAAAAACGGATGATACGGCTCTGGAGGATTTTAACATTGTTCTGGACTGGTATCCCAATGCGATTCATTCCTTCCTGTATGTAGCGCAGGAGAAGGGCTATTTTGCGGACGAGGGACTGAACCTGGTTATCAACTTTCCTGCCAACACAAATGACGGCATTTCCATGCCGGCGGCAGGCAAGGCGGATATCGGGATTTACTATTTGCAGGATGCAATCCAGACGGCAGTAGAGGAAAATGTTCCGATTGTTTCTGTCGGTGCAGTGACACAAAGCTCTCTGAATGTTGTGATTTCCCTTGCAAAAAGCGGCATCAAGGGTGCGGAGGATTTGGCAGGCAAGAAAATCGGTTATAGCGGTACGGCTCTTTCCGAGGCACAGATTGCATCTATGCTGAAAAACGTAGGGCTGTCTGCGGATGACTGCCAGTTTGTAGATGTCGGCTTCGACCTTTTGACAGCAACCACAACCGGACAGGTGGATGCAACCACAGGCAACATGGTAAACCACGAGGTACCGCAGCTGGAGGAGGAAGGCTTTGATATCAACTATTTCTACCCCACCGATTACGGCGTTCCCCAGAGCTATGAGCTGGTATTTTTGGCAGGGAAGGATGCAGTGGATAAAAACCCCGAAAAAATCGAGAAATTCCTGCGTGCCTGCCGCAAGGGCTTTGACTTCATGAAGGAAAACCCTGAGGAAGCATTGCAGATTCTGCTTGACCACCAGAATGAGGAAAACTTCCCGCTTTCCAAAACAGTGGAAACAAAGAGCATGGAGATTCTACTGCCCGTAATGGAAACAGAGGATGCGAAGTTCCTGTCTCAGGATGTTTCCGTATGGCAGAATAATGCGGATTGGATGTATGAAAATGGGATTCTGAAGGAAAAGGCGGATGTTTCCTTCCTGGTTAAAAATTTACTGGATGAATAAATAAAGGCAATCAAAAAGCCCCCTATCTTAGGATAGGGGGCTTTGTTGTATGTCTGATTTCGACTTAGGATTATACATTGAAGCGGAACAGCACTACATCGCCGTCCTTCATGACGTATTCTTTGCCTTCGGAGCGGACTAAGCCCTGCTCCTTTGCGGCATTATAGGAGCCCAGACGCATGAGGTCATCATAATGCACAACCTCTGCGCGGATGAAGCCGCGCTCAAAATCGGAATGGATTTTGCCTGCCGCCTGCGGTGCCTTTGTGCCCTTGGTGATGGTCCACGCGCGGGATTCCTGCGGCCCTGCGGTCAGATAGCTGATTAAGCCCAGAAGCTTATAGCTTGCGGCAATCAAGCGATCCAGACCACTGGTTTCCACGCCCAGCTCGGCAAGGAATTCCTTTTTGTCCGCTTCGTCCAAATCGGAGATTTCTTCTTCGATTTTTGCGCACAGCACGAATACCTCGTTATGCTCTGCGGCGGCATATTCTCTGACTCTGCCGACAAATTCGTTGGATGCACCGTCATCCGCCAAGTCATCCTCTGTGACATTTGCGGCATAAAGCACGGGCTTTGCGGTCAGAAGTGTCAGGGTCTGCACGAATTCATAATCCTCGGGGGCATCAAATTCCACGCTTCTTGCGGACTTGCCTGCCTCCAGCGCTTCCTTCAGCTTCAAGAGAATATCCAGTTCTCTTTGCAGAGATTTATCCTGCTTTGCGAGCTTTACGGTTTTGGAAATGCGGCGTTCCAGAATTTCGATATCGGAGAAAATCAACTCCAGATTGATGGTTTCAATATCGCGGATGGGGTCGATGGAGCCGTCCACATGGACAACGTTTGTGTCCTCAAAGCAGCGGACAACATGACAGATGGCATCCACCTCGCGGATATGGCTGAGGAATTTATTGCCAAGGCCCTCGCCCTTGGATGCACCGCGTACCAGACCTGCAATATCGACAAATTCGATTACCGCGGGTGTTGTTTTTGCGGAATCATACATTTCTGTCAGCCTTGCCAGACGTTCATCGGGGACGGGAACCACACCCACGTTGGGGTCGATGGTGCAGAAGGGGTAATTGGCTGCCTCTGCCTTGCCCAGTGTCATAGAATTAAATAAGGTGCTTTTGCCCACGTTGGGCAGACCTACGATACCTAATTTCATAGTTTTTTTCTTCCTTTCGGTTTTTCTGCATTTGAAAAGGAGGATAACCCTCCTATACTATCCTAATAGTATAGCGAAAAGGAAACGGCTTGGCAAGGCGAAACCTCAGCATTTCCCGTCTTTTTTGTCTTTTCTCCCCTTTTTCTCTTTTTTGTCTTTTACGCCCTTTTTGCATTTTCTGCCCAGAACGGCGAAGGCAGACAGAAGGAGAAAGAAAAGACCTGCAAAGGCACCATAGTTTCTCAGATCGTTCTTTGTGATGAAAACACCGTTTGCCGGAGTTTCATGGATTGCTTTTGCCGGAACGCGTGTGTGGGTTCTTTTTTCCTGCATAAGAAAGACCTCCTTTATGAAAAAAATAAAGTTTTCTGTTTTTCTTTAGTATACACCTTTTTTGGAAAGATGGGATGAAAAATCCTGTTTTGATAAAAAAAGAATATAAAATGGGGGCGAAGGGAGAAGGAAGGCGTTAGGGAGAAAAAAGAGGGAGGCAACGGCGGTTTTGCCTGAGAGATTAAAGAAACCTTAAGACCTTGGGACTAGGCAGAGGGGCGCAGTTATGATATAATTTATAGTGACATTTCGGCAGATGTGCCGGATGGAACAGTAGAAAGAGAAATTTATAAGAACAATAAATAGAAAACGAAAATCAAAGGGGGTAAAAGTTATGAAGCGCAAGTTCGCGTTAATCCTGTCTGCGGTGATGGCAGCTTCCAGCCTGCCCTTGACAGCCTATGCGGCAAATTTCAAGGATATCAACGATGTGCCCTGGGCAGGGGCGGAAACAGTCATCAACAGTGTGGCGGACAAGGGCCTTTTAAGCGGCTATGAGGACGGTACCTTCCGTGCGAAAAACAACGTGACCTACTGCGAGGCAATGCAGATGGTTTACAATGTGCTGGTGAAAACAGGGGTTGCAAAATCCATGGATGCGGTGGAGGCGTATGCCTACATGGGTACGCTGGATACATATCAGGTGCCGAAATGGGCGCAGATGGCAGTTGCCTATGGGCTGAAGAACGGCATCATTGACATGCAGCTGGTGGCAACAAAATTTGCAGGCGGCAACACAGCGGCAACGAGAGAGGATGTTGCGCTGCTGTTCGGCAATGCGCTTGGGATGTATTATGACAAGGAAAAGGATGCGGCAGAGGCAAAGAAGTTTGCGGACTACTGGAGCATTTCCGGCGAGAGACTGGTGCAGATTGACCTTCTGAAAAGACTGGGTGTTGTGAGTGGGGACAACTACAATAACTTCAACCCCAAGAAGAACATCAACCGTGCGGAAATGGCTGTTATGCTGAACAAGACAAACGGCATCCTGACAGAGGGCGTTGAGGAAAGCGGCACGATTACCAACATTACGGTAAACGAAAACAAATATTACAACTTTACGGTGAAGATGACACAGGGCGGCACGGAAAACGTGATGGCAACACTGGGGCAGATGCCTGTTTATTCCGGCAACACCACACAGACCGTTGCACTGAGCAGTCTGAACAAGGGCGATCAGGTTTCCTTAATCCGCAGCGGCAACAGCGTGATTGCAATGCGCGTGACAAAGGGTTCTACGGCGCAGTCCAAATATGACATGACGGGGTATGTGGATTCCTACAAGAATGACAGCCTTAGCTTTGAGAACGAAAACACGGGCGAAACCGTAAAATATCCCATCAAATCCGGCGCGAAAATCGTTGTCGGCGGACAGACGGTGACAAGAACACAGCTGAAAACCCTGCTGGATGACCATTATAAGGAGCACGCCTATGCAGGCATCAAAACAACCATTGAAAGAGAAAAGAAGAATGGGAATTATGAGGATGTAACCTATATTGAAGAGCTGTATATCACCTTTACGAATGAATACACGAGAGTGGGCGAGGTAAAGAGCTTCTCCACAAACAGCGTGAATATGAAATTCATCGGCAGCAGCAGCGAAGGCACCTATTACTTTGCGGCAAACTGCGAATTCTACATCGGTGACACCAAGAGCACAGCGGCGGCACTGAAGAAGCTGGCAGACAGCGGTACGGTTTATGTGAAGGTTACGGTCAATGCGGATGAAAAGGTTTCCAAGGTAATTATGTCCGAGGATACCTTTGACGAGGGGAAAAAGGACACCAGCAGAACCTATAAGGTAAAGAGCCTGAATGACAAGAAGCTGGTGGTAGAGGAGAACAAGGAAACCACAACCTTTACTTTTGGTTCCACGAACCCTCTGGATAACATTACATTCTACGGCTATAAAAATAAGGACTGGGAGAATCTTGGCAACGTAGATAAGGCGGAAGCATTCGCGGATGATACGGATGATACCATGTACTGCAAGGTTGTGATGAACAAGAGCAACAAGGTGACAGAGATTTATCTTTCCACAGATAAGCAGGCTTGGAACAAGACAAGCGACGAGAAGAGAGAACGCAAGGGCACAGTGGCTTCGATTCAGAATGATGTGCTGAAATTCAAGACCTCTTCCGTAAGCTACACGATGCTGGATAAATACAACACGAAGGATTCTGATAATACTATCAAAATTGGCAGCACAGAGACACAGTCCAAGAAGCTGCTGACAAGACTGGCGAACGATTCCGCATTTGAGCTGTATGCGGAAATTGTTGCGGACGGCAACAATAAGGTGACAGAGGTTGACGCAAGACTGACAGCGGCAACCGGCAAGCTGGTGGAATACGATCAGGATAAGAAGAGAATCAAAATCGAAACAAGCGGCGGCGAATATGAACTGATTACAACCTCCAAGCCGAAGCTGACGGATGAGGATGACAAGAAGTTTACACTGGATGACATTGCAACCTCCAAATATGTTGGGGAGGAAATCAAGCTGGGCTTCAACAGCAGCGGCGTGGTAAATCAGTTTACATTAGTAAATGGTCCGAATGTGGGCAGCGGTCTGACGAAGGTAAGCGGCATTGCAACCTCTGCGGCAAACGGCTTGCAGGTGGACGGCAAGAGCAAGGCGTACAGCTTCCTGAGCGAAAGAAAAATGACGCTGCGCGTTTACGGTTCTCCTACAGAATCTCTGGATACGGTGAAGAAAATGATTGCCGACCCGAATGTGAAGGTTTATGTAGAGGCAGGACTGGACGATCAGGAAAGAGTGGAAACGCTGAATGTTTACATCAGAGAGGCGGCAGGCGAGCTGACCTCCTGCGACAGCGATTACATCCGCATCCGGACGGCAAGCGGCAACAAGTTCTCTCTGGATCTGCCCGGCAAGGTGAAAACCTGCAACGTAAAGGGTCTGAAGCAGGAGGATCTGGAGGATGGCAATGCAGATAATAAGGGCTATACAGTAAAGGTTGTCCTTACAGATGCAGGCGTTATCAGCAGCATTACGGGTTAAAAAATGAAATCGAAAGCAGGCTTCGGAGAAGCGTGGATTCAATAAAAAAGAGAAGGAGAGCGAATTGCCGCTCTCCTTTTTCTATGGGGGATTGACAGGGGGAGGATAAAAGTGTAAAATTACACTAAGTTAAAAAGTGTAAATTTACACCAATTATGCCGAGAAGGAGGTCTTTCATGAAACGAGACATCAAGCTGTACAACCTGATTTTCCCGATGTGGGGAATATATTTCTATGCCATTTTGTTTCCGTATTTTTTTGTGCTTTTGCTGCCGGCGAATTTTATTGTGGATACGGTAATGCTGCTGCTTCTGTTTTTCCTGTTCAAGGTGCCGGAGAAAAAGGAGCTTTACCGGAAGGGCATTTGGAAAGCATGGGGTTTTGGATTTCTGGCGGATTTTCTGGCGGCAGGAGTTCTGGTCATCCTCAGCAGTGCGGTTTCTCTGCCATTTCATATATATGCGCCGCTTTCCTCTGTGGGAGCGTTTTTATTTGCAACGGTTGGCGTAGTTCTGGCAGGGGTACTGATTTATTTCTTCCATATAAGGTTCGTATGGAAGGGAATTTTATTAGAGGAAGGAAAGAAAAAGAAAATCGCACTGGGGATGGCGATACTGACGGCACCATACCTGATGTATCTGTCGCCGCTATAAGAAGGGAAGAAGGAGCATGACGAAGAAGGAATTTGCCGCGGCACTGGACAGTGCATTGAAGGCGGTGCGGAAGGAATATGGATTTACGCAGGAAAAAATGGCGGCGGTGCTTGGGATTTCCAAAAAGACCCTTGTGGAGATTGAGAAGGGGCGCAGCTCTCTGGGATGGACGGGTGCGGCGGCATTTGCGGCAATTTTCCGCGAAAGCTGCATTTTGCAGGCGCAGTTCGGCGGAGATTTGGATGATTTGGTGGAGGCGCTTGCCTTTGCGGAGGCAGAGCCGCAGTACCCGAAAACAATGGGCGGAAGGGTCTGGTGGAGAGAGATATGGAAGGAGAAGGGGTATCGGATACAGCAGAATGTGGTTTCGGGGCATTTTCGCTTACTGGATAGAGAGAATCGGCGGCTGATGGCTTCTTTTACACTGGAGCGAGTGATGGAGCGGTTAAAAGAGGAATTGCAGTAAGCGTATGGGTACAAAATGATGGATTGCACCGATACAATTATTTGTTTTACTGTGCTGCTACTGGCGGACAGACGATGGATATGATATCCTTACGATAACGAAAAAACAAGTAAGGTGGGAGATGCAAAAATGAAAACGAAAGAGCTTTGTATTCACGGCTTGCTGATTGCTTTGGTGGCAGTCTGCACGATGGTATTCCAGATTCCTGTTTCCGCAACACAGGGCTATGTACACCTGGGGGACAGCATGATTCTTCTGGTCGGGGTATTCTTCGGGGCAAGATACGGCATGGTTGCCGGCGGTATTGGCTCCGCACTGGCGGATGTTCTGAGCGGCTACAGCCATTGGGCACCCTTTACGCTGATTATCAAGGGTCTGATGGGCTGGCTGATTGGTAAGATTGCATCCGGCGCAGGCAGCAGAGCGAAATTCTACACAGGGCGCAACCTGTTGGCGGCTTTTGTTGGCGTTGCATGGATGGTATTCGGCTACTTTATCGGCGGCGGTATTTTGAAGAGCAGCTTTGCGGTAGCGGCAACCTCTATTCCCGAAAACATTGTACAGGGCGTAGCAGGTGCAGTGATTTTCTTTGTGGTAGGCGCAGCGTTCCACAAGGCGAATATTTATAAGATAGTTTCAGAACAACAATAAAGGAAAATATAAAATGAATATTTGATGCGTACTTAGAAAGACCGAAGGAGCTCCTCCTTCGGTTTTTCTTTTGCACCCGTTGACCGAGAGAGCAACGATGTGATACGATGACGGGAAAGGAGGTTTTGAGATGGAACGGCTTTTTGAGATGGAAGGGCAGCTTTTGCTTTGGATACGGGAGGTTTTTGCAAGCCCTGTTATGGATAAAATTATGATTTTTATTTCCTCTCTGGCGAACAAGGGGATGCTCTGGATTGGGATTGGCGTGGTGCTTCTGCTGCTTGGCGTAAAGGGACGAAAATGGAGCAATCGCGGGCTGCTGGTGCTGCTTTCTCTGGCATTCAATATGGTTATCTGCAATCTTCTGCTGAAGCCCTTGGTGGCGCGCACGCGACCGTATGACCTGCTGGGGTACGAGATTCTGGTGCGCAGGCTGGGGGATTATTCCTTTCCTTCCGGACACACCTCGGCATCCTTTGCGGCGGCAACGGCGATTTATGCCATTGACCGCAGATGGGGAGCGGCGGCGTATGTGCTGGCGGCACTGATTGGATTTTCCCGTCTGTATTTGGGGGTACACTTTCCGACGGACGTTCTGGCAGGGGCGGTTGTAGGGATTCTGGCGGCAAAGGCGGCGCAGTGTCTTTTGGAGAAAAAAATGCATTTTAATAAATAAGATATCTTATTTTTTAAATTCAAACTGGTTATTTTCTGATAAAAGATTGAAAATATTGCAGAAAAATGGAAAAAATATTGCAAACCGGCTTATTTTAAGATAAAATGGAAGTCGCTATAAAAATATGAGAGATAGAAGATAAGAGGAAGGAAGTTTAGAGCAATGGCGATACCTGTAATTTATCAGCTCATTACGATGGTCATTTTGATGATTATCGGCGTGGTGCTGCACAAGAAGAATTTTCTGTCACTGACGAATGCGAAGGGGCTTTCTATCGTGCTGACGCGCGTGGCGGTTCCCTGTAACATGGTAGTTCTGCTGCAGAGGGAATACTCTCCTGAGATTTTCAAGGGCTTTCTGGTGACCTGCGGTGCGACGTATCTGATGTGCTGCATTGGTGCGCTGCTGTTCTTTATTGTCGGCAAGGCGATGAAAATGCAGCCGAAGGAGCTGGGGCTATTCAGCGGCGGCGGCGTTTACAGCAACGTTATTTTTATGGGGCAGCCGTTGATTATGGCAATGTACGGCGTAGAGGGACTGATTTTCTGCGTAGCTGTCATGTTTACCTGCAATGTATTCCTGTTTACCGTCTGCTCTGTGCTGTTTGCAATGGGCAGTGATTTGAAAAAATCCGCATTGCAGATGCTCAAGGATGCGTTTATCAACCTAATCTGCCTTTCCGCGATTATCGGCGTATTCTGCTTTGTGAACTCGATTTCTCTGCCGCAGCCTATTTTTGATGTGCTGCAGTATTCCGCAAATACAACTGTCTGCCTTTCCATGATTTACATTGGGTCTTTGCTGGCGGCGGCGAATGTGCGCGAAATCTTCAAGGATAAAAAGGTTTATATTTTCAGCTTCCTTACGCTGATTGTTATGCCCATCATTACGAAGCTCATCTGCGGAACCTTCATGAGCGGCATGGCACTGAGCGTACTGGTGGTGCTGATGGGGACACCTGCGGCGGCGGCGCTGCCCTCCTTTGCCGATCTTTATGGCAATGATGAGAAGAGAGCATCGGAATATGCCTTTGTTTCCACAATTCTTTCTGTTATCACACTGCCGCTGGTGGCGCAGTTCCTGTGTCAATAAGGAGTGGGGCGAAAGCAGGACTTCGGCTTGCACGGATATGAAAATAAATAATAGGAAAAAAGAACTCTCTCCGGTTATTTGGGGAGAGTTTTTTGGATTGTACGGGCGGAAAAACAGCCTGCTTGTGCAGATTGTTCAAAAATAACAAAAATTGTATACAAAATTAGTACAACTGTGTGGAGGATGTGACTTGATTTTTGGAAACCCTTTCGTTTATACTTAGTTGTGGGACAGAATATGACTTGACCCGCAGGGAACGCATGAAAAATGATACACGTCGATTCCCCCTGCGCCATCAAAAACAGGGCTTTCTGGTGCAGAAGGATTTGGCTGTGTATTTGTTTTTTTCGGAGCTTTTCCGGCAGAACCGACCGGAGGGGTGCGAAGGGCGCTCCCGTGGGAACTGATTTTCCGCCCCGGCGGGAAGGAAGTTATATTCCGCATTTTTATTATTATCCACATTCTAAATTTTTTAAGAAACAGGGGGATTATTATGGCAAGTTTAATCTATCTGGCGCCTGTACTTGGTATCGTGGCGCTGCTGTTTGCTTTCGTCCTGGCAGGTAAGGTTAACAAAATGGACGAGGGTACAGACAGAATGCAGGAAATCGCTGCAAGCATCAGAGAGGGTGCAAGAGCGTTCCTGTCCGCAGAATACAAAATTCTGGTTATCTTCGCAGCTGTACTGTTTATTCTGATTGGCTTCGGCGTAAGCTGGCCTACAGCAATCTGCTTCGTTGTTGGTGCAATCTTCTCCACACTGGCAGGCTTCTTCGGTATGACAGTTGCAACAAATGCAAACGTAAGAACTGCAAACGCAGCTAGAACAGGCGGTATGAACAAAGCCCTGTCTATCGCATTCAGCGGCGGCGCAGTTATGGGTATGTGCGTAGTTGGTCTGGGCCTTCTGGGCGTAGGCGCAATCTATGTATTGACAGGCAATGCAGACATCCTGTTCGGTTTCTCTCTGGGTGCTTCCTCCATCGCTCTGTTCGGCCGTGTTGGCGGCGGTATCTACACAAAGGCTGCCGACGTTGGTGCTGACCTGGTAGGTAAGGTTGAAGCAGGTATCCCTGAGGATGACCCTCGTAACCCCGCAGTTATCGCCGATAACGTAGGCGACAACGTTGGTGACGTTGCAGGTATGGGTGCTGACCTGTTTGAATCCTATGTTGGTTCCGTTATCTCTGCAATCACACTGGGTCTGGTATACTACAGCGCAGAAGGCGCTCTGTATCCTCTGGTACTGGCAGCAGTTGGTATTCTGGCTTCCATCATCGGTACATTCTTTGTTAAGGGTGACGAAAACGCAAACCCTCACAAGGCTCTGAAGACAGGCTCTTATACAGCAGCAATTCTGGTTGCGATTGTATCTGTGATTCTGTCCAAAACCTGCTTTGGCAACATGAAGGCTGCCATCGCAGTTATCGCAGGTCTGATCGTTGGTCAGATTATCGGTATCATCACAGAAATCTACACCTCCGGTGACTACAAATCCGTTAAGAAGATTGCAGACCAGTCCGAAACAGGCCCTGCAACCACAATCATTTCCGGTCTGGCTGTAGGTATGGAATCCACAGCTATTCCCATCATCCTGATCTGCGTAGGTATCTACATTGCATACACCGTATGTGGTCTGTATGGTATCGCTCTGTCCGCAGTAGGTATGCTGGCAACAACAGGTATCACTGTAGCGGTTGACGCTTACGGCCCTATCGCCGATAACGCAGGTGGTATCGCAGAAATGGCAGGTCTGGATCATTCCGTAAGAAACATCACAGATAAGCTGGACGCAGTTGGTAACACAACAGCAGCTATGGGTAAAGGCTTCGCAATCGGTTCCGCAGCACTGACAGCACTGGCTCTGTTCGTATCCTATGCAGAGGCTGTTGGCCTGTCCACAATCGACATGCTGAATCCTCGTGTTATCATCGGTCTGCTGATCGGTGGTATGTTGCCCTTCCTGTTCTCTGCATTCACAATGCAGTCCGTAGGGAAAGCTGCATTTGAAATGATTGAAGAAGTAAGAAGACAGTTCCGTACCATCCCCGGCATCATGGAAGGTACAGGCAAGCCCGACTACAAGAAATGCGTAGAGATTTCTACAACAGCAGCACTGAAGGAAATGCTGGTTCCCGGTATCATGGCAGTTGCAGCTCCTCTGGTAGTTGGTCTGCTGCTGGGCGTTGATGCACTGGGCGGCCTGCTTGCAGGTGCTCTGGTAACAGGTGTTATGATGGCTATCTTCATGTCCAATGCCGGCGGTGCATGGGACAATGCGAAGAAGTACATTGAAGAAGGCAACCACGGCGGTAAAGGCTCCGATGCACACGCAGCAGCCGTTATCGGTGATACCGTTGGTGACCCCTTCAAGGATACTTCCGGTCCTTCCATCAACATCCTGATCAAACTGATGACAGTTGTATCTCTGGTATTCGCGCCTCTGTTCCTGGCAGTTGGCAGCCTGCTGTAATGAGATAAAGCAAGATAAAGGGAAAGCAGACCGTTAGATAGGTGGCCATAAAACAGTAGCCCACGAAAATTACTGATATATGGCATCTGTCTGACAGGGTTGGAAAACATGAACCAGGCATCATTGAGATGAAAATCTTGATGATGCCTGGTTTTTCCTATAAACGATAGATTCCCTTTTGTTAAATCAAAATACATTTTAGGATACAGTATCTATATTGTTTAGTTTCACAACAAAGATAATGCAAGAGCATAAAATTCTGTTGTAATTGTGAGATTGCTATTGAGAACGTCGAAAAAAAGATTATAATGTAAGTAACATATTTCTGTGGGGGGATACACATAAAAGTTAGCTATAAAAAGCTGTGGATACTATGTGCCGAGAAAGAAATAACCCGTGCTGAGTTGAGAAAGAAAGCAGGGCTTTCTTCTGCTACCTTCACAAAGTTAGGTAAAAATCAGGAAGTAAACCTATCTGTTTTACTGCATATTGCAGAGGTAATGGATTGTAACGCTGGAGACATGATGGACTTTATCAAAGAAAGTAATTCTGCAGCTATAGATCCGAAAGAATGATAGCAGGATTGAGGTGATCATACATGCCCTTAACCCATGTATGTGTATGGGATGGAAAAGCTGGATATCGTCGTGTATCAATAGAAGAAGCATGCTCCATGTACCCGTATACAGTCGCAGCTAATAGAGGGATTTTTGTTTGCTCTTTGTGTGCGCAAAATGTTGGACTGACAGCTCCTGGCGCCAATGTACGACATTTTCGTCATACATCTGCTGCACAGAAAAAAGAGTGTGAAGATCGTGCGCAAGCGTATGCACGGGCCAGCACGGGATATAACTGTCATCCGATGCCACTTCGCATTAAGGTGGCTCACGGAAGCTACTCGTTGGAATTAGGCTTTTTTCATACACCATCTTCTGCTACAAGCGGTCCCAGGTGCCAAAAAATCATAATTACAGATGATAACAAGCAGCAGCATATTTACTCATTTGAGAGACTTTCTTTAGAAGGTGTTACTTATCTAAACGTAGGAAATATTCCCAGCACAGAGTACCATCTTTCTTATGATCATCCATCATCAAATTTGGATAGATATTGGCCGTCTAAAACAACAGGCATCAATATCAGAGGTTCATTTTTTGATTGTTCTACCGGGAAAATATTGTATTCTGGCAGTAAAGCATATCCTTATCGAGATTACTATCTCCTTCAGCGCAGATCCATTGGATATGTACCTCATGGAATCTCCTATGAAAGCATTGCTGAAACCAGAACAGGCTCCTTTACAACCTGGTATTTATATAAAATCCATGTGCAGGATTTCTCTGCCTCAGTTGCTCGATTTTTCTTGGAGAGGTCGATTTTCTTAACGGAAAAACCAGTAGTTTTTTATCCAATTTGGCCACCGTATGTTGAAGATCCTTATTTCTTGTACCACCACGACCCAAGAATTTATTTTTATATGCAGGGTGGAGATGCTGAACTTAATATTTACCCAGCTACCATATATGCTCAGCACCAAAATCTTGGTGATGGGAAACTCTATAGGATTTATGCAGCATCAAAAGAACAGTTATTATCTCTGGGGCAGTCGGGCGCAATTGGTTTTTCTTACCTCATGACAAAACCCCTGGATATGGTTGCAGCATTTCCGGAGGTACAGATCAAAAGTATCGATGGAAATTTGATTGCAGAAGATACCTGCAATCGACTTCCTAAAGGAAAACAACTAACCATTCAAACACCTTTTGACGGAAAGGTTATCCTCCTAAAAAATAATAAGATCTTAGAAATACGACATATTGTTGCTGAGGAAATACTCACCGTAGATGATCTTTCGTTTGGGTGTGAGGTTCGGATTTTCCAGAGCTGCGACATAGTTCGAAGTATAAGATTCGAAAAGTCAAAGGAAAACAAAAATTACGCTGATTTTGATCAAGAAATGATTCAAAAATTAAACAATTGCAATGGACCTGCGATGGCTGTTCCCCATAGTGTAGGGGTAATAGCAAAGAGCCTTTCGAATTTCCCACAGTCAAAAAAATGGTTATATCGAATGATTCGGAAAGGGAATGTTCCTGTAGATGCTTTTAAGCTCATGGTATCTTATCAAAACAGAAAGAAGGGGGCTGTGAAACATGACTAATGATATGGTGGAGTTTGTTTCAGTATGCCGTATTTCGGAAGATTATAATGGACGTATTTGGCTAACTCGAATTGCTGACATCAACGATCAGCAACTATCGGTTCCTTACAAATCCAATCGAAGCACAACCTATTTTGAAAACCGTGATAGATTATATCGTAATGACGGCCCTTCTCAGGTGGACACGATAGGCGTATGGCGCTGGACAGCAACTCCTAATCTTAACGATTCGGAAACCGACTACGTGCAATCTTTTTTTGTGTCGGATATTTTGCCGATACGTGTAGTGGTTAGTCAAGGCGTAAAATCCACGCAAAAACTAATTGAATCTTTAAAAGACGGTTCAGTTTGGACAAAGCCGTATATTTGTGACACGTTATTTTGCTACGAAAGAACATGGGGTAATTTCATAGGAGTTCTGTGTCGTCCTGAAGAGTTTGTTGTCTGCAACCAATATGCAAAGCTTAAGGATACTACCTATTCACTCCCTTGTTTTTCCTTCCAGAGCAGCGACATTTACAATTGGGATGATAAGAATCTACGCTTTATGAGGCGTATAAGATTGGGAGAACCTGAAAAGTATATCCCTGTTGGTAATGTCGATGAATTGATTCGGACTACAATTTCAGATCGCATGTCATGGAAGCTTTATAAAGATTGTATCGGGAAAACTAAAGCTGAATGGAGGGATTGTAAAGCACTTTTTGACCGAGCGTGTATGGAGTCTCTGTATGAAGAAGTTTCAGAAAAACTTGGTTGTCCCTTGGAAATTGCCAGTGAAAACGTTGAACAATTCGTAAAGAGAGCCGGTAGCCTTATTCAGGAGGGAGACATTGATTCTGATGTTTTAGCACAAATTGCATTAAATCACGATGCATTGCGTGCTCAATGTGAAGCCGCTGTTAAAAGTCAATGGCTGGCTACTCATGCTGAAGAAATTGCTACAGCTCAGTCTGAAATTGATCAAAAACATAAGGATGCGGCTGATGCTGAAGCTGCCTATAAAAAATTACTTGCGGATACATCAAAAGCACAATCAAAACTTGATAGCATTTTGAAGAAAATTGAAGAGTATGAGGCATTAGGCACTAAAACCGTTCAGGCCATCCATGATAAAATTGGCTTGGCACAGCAGGATATGGCTGGCTTTATTGCAGAATTGTCAGCCTTTATGCCCCAGCAATCCATGCAGAGTGGTTCGACAAACCGTTGGACATTTATCCCCGGCGAGGTGTGCCATAGTATGGACAACCTGGAAGGATGCAGCAGCTGGAGGGATACTTTCGAACTGCTATGTGTGCGGGTATCGGATCGCAATGGACAACTATGCTGTCCTCCTTCCTATACTCTTCATATCTGAATCGTATGCCGCTGTTACTGGCCGGCCCCAACGCAAACGCCATTGCAGATGCCTTGTCTATAACGATCTGCGGTCAAAAAATCGATCTACTTAAATGCTGCGGTGAACAGGATGCCGAAGCAATTTCCGGGTTTGTGGAATCAGACATGGCTGCGGTGCAAAATCCGTTCCACCCAGACTGGGTTTCCTGTATCTCTCATTCCAACAACGGTTTTGCCTTGTGGCTTCATCCGTTCACCGAAGACCTTCAGATCGAGCCTCGCAGTTTGTACCATTATGCTTATCCCGTTTTTACGGAATGCTTTGTTGATCAGCTTCCCTCTGTAGAAAATATGGACGCTGGTCAGGAAACGGTTGAATACGATGAATTCAAGCCAGATCCAAAGTATCGGGCTAAGATGGGCCCGGTCAAAAAGCTGGGCTTGAGTCGGCTGATGCTGAGCCGTCTGGAAAAGGTTTTGGCAGACGCCAAGTGTATAGGCTCCATTTCTGATACCAGCATGGAATGCCTGTTTGGAATGTTGCCCATGTGCGTTTTAAGCGGTAAACAGGAAGCACTGACTGAGTTGCTGGATAGTGAGAAAAACATAAAATCAGAAGTCCGGGCGGAGCTTCAGCGTTACGTAGAGGAGTGATATTATGAAAGATCAACTGATTTCTGAAATATCAAAACAGCTAAATATTGCAGAAACTGCTGGTACAGAAAGCCTCTGTAAAGCAATTTATAGTGCAACGGGTAAGATGGCTCTTGCATCAATTTGGGACCATCCCGAAGATGAAAAGTTCGTCTCTATTCAGCACTTTAAGAAGAGAGCGGCCCAGGTTTTGGACGCATATCTTTCCATTTACCCAGAGGCTGCACATCGCTTCCCATCGGATCGGAGCGGTATCATTGAGGATATATACGAAACCTACAGAAGGAACGGATTCTTTTACCATTCTTCTCATCGGTTGTATCCTGCGGCACCAAGTACCGGAGGGACGGGACAATGCTCCTTGTACCGGGGCGTTCCGCCGGAGAAGCCGTGTTACATGAGCGGATTGGGGCTGTATGGTGTTACAAAAGCTGCAGAGCATGGTCAATCTGCGGCAGAGATGTTTGAGCTGCAGAAGCAGCCCCTTTCCGACTATTTACAGGAAGTTTTGGCGAGCAATGACTGGAACGAAGTGGAGTGGCCCGAAGATGCGGAATTTTTGCGCTTGAAGCCACCATTTTCCAGAGGATATTGGCAGGAAAAACCGGACAAGGTTGAAATACCCTCAATGGCCCGTTACGGAGCTCCCAATAAGCTGTACGTCTTTTATCGCTGGCTTAACGGCCATTTTGAGCAAAAGTCCATTCCCTCCTGGAGGGTAGACGATTTCAGAACCATTGGTCAGCCTGGCTATGGAGAGTATCGGCGCATCGCCTGTGGACTTTTAGAGGCTGCGCAGAAGCTCCCGCCAGTGGTCGTTAAATCTGCCTCAAATCATACGGTGTCGATTAAATTGGGATATCGTCTGCCCCCTGCAGAAGAGGACTTCTTCAAGCTATACAGCTGGCCGATCAACTTTGATATTACGCAGAAAACACCACAAGTGTTTCAGCGTGAAATGTCCGAAATTGTGTATCCGGTGTTCAAGCAGCATCTGGAATCCATTGGATACCGCTTTGTGGAGGAATAAAACATGGCAAATGGAGCAAATGCCGTACATATGCAGCTGCGGCAAGCTTTGGAAAACTATATAAAATCCCAGTATTTCGGGAAGTCCCCCATTCTGCTTTCTGCGCTGCAGGGAAAGCTGGATCAAGAAGGAGTTTTATATCAGAAACCTTATATTGAATCCTCGCCTGCCTATATGAGTAAAGAAAATGGAATACAAGATTCCGAAGTATTGCCTGACTGGCTGAAAAACTATTTTACCCAGCTGTCCATCGCAGACCTGGGTGTCTATCCTGCACCCTTCTGCCATCAGATTTCTGCTCTGGAGGCAGCCTTCAGTGGGGAAGATTTGTTTGTGTCCACTGGTACAGGCTCCGGTAAAACTGAGTGTTTTATGTGGCCCTTGATGGCAAAGCTTGCTGATGAGGCCAGAAATCGAACAGACAGTTGGGAGCTTCGTGGTGTACGCACGGTTATCATGTATCCCATGAACGCACTGGTCTCTGACCAGGTGAGTCGTCTTCGCAGACTGATCGGCGACCCGGATCATCGCTTTGTGAAAATTTTCCGTGAGATTTGCGGAAATGGTGTCCGGCGTCCACAGTTCGGTATGTATACAGGCCGTACCCCTTATGCAGGACCGGAACCCAGAAAGGACGCCGATCATAGGCTGGAAAATACCTATTCTAAAATGGTCCACCCGGAAACGGATGAAGGTGAAGATTTTCTGCGTCAATTGACGAAGGAAGGTAAAATTCCATCCAAGGAAAATTTTGATGCTTTCCTGGAGAAATTACACAACAGCAAACATATCCCCGATGCAGAAGATGCGGAATTAGTCACTCGTTTTGAGATGCAGCAGTTCTGCCCCGATATTCTGATCACCAACTATTCTATGCTGGAGTATATGCTTCTTCGCCCCAGAGAGAAAAAAATCTGGGATGATACCAAAAGATGGTTAGAAAGTGATCCCAAAAACAAGCTTCTGTTTGTTATTGATGAAGCACATATGTATCGTGGTTCTGCCGGTGGAGAAGTTTCTCTGTTGATCCGAAGATTGTTTCACCGTTTAGGAATCGATCGGAGCCGAGTCCAATTTATTCTGACCACTGCCAGTATGCCAAACAATGACGAAGAAGACCGCAAGGAGGTGCGGGACTTCGCCAATGCGTTGACTGCCTCGGATGATAATCATTCGTTCTGCTATCTGACCGGTGAAAAAGAAAAGCTTGGTGCAGAGCGCTGCAATGATCTTCCACTATCTCATTTTGTTGGGATGGAAGCCGAACCTTTCGAGGGCGATGACACCCAACGATTGGATGCACTGAATCATTTCTGGTCCGGTATTCCGGGGGCACCAGCTCCCTTTATGGATGTGGATTGCGCATGTCATTGGCTATATGATCATCTCGTTGCGTATAAACCGTTCTGTGAGATGTTTCAGCTTTGCCGAGGGACTGCCGTTTCCTTGCAGGAACTGGCAGACTCCATTTTTCCGGAAGGTGAAACAGAGGATGCCATTCATGCTGTGAGTGTTATGTTGGCGATTGCTCCCCTGGCTCGCAGCGAAGAAGGCAGCGTCCTGTTTCCTGCCCGAATGCACATGCTATTTCGTGGAATCAAAGGCGTTTACGCCTGCACAAATCCGAATTGTCCCCATTGTCACTCTGAAAATGGGCTGACCTTGGGAGAAATTTATTTTTCTGATGGCAGAATGACCTGCAAGGAATGCGGTAGTGCAGTTTACGAGCTTTATAACGACCGTCGCTGCGGCAGTATTTTCATCAAAGGGTATGTTCTAACTGCTGATTTTGAAAATCGCAAAAAAACTTATTTGTGGCACCAACCTGGAATTGTTAATGAGGATGAGGTAAAAGAAATCCACCTGTTCTTGCCAGATACAGATTATCAGTTACCCCAAAAGCAAGGTAAGAATAAAATATTCCCCTGTTATCTGGACATTGAAAGCGGATTTATTGATTTCGCAGATGATTCTTTGGATGGCAAACCCGGAATTAGAAAACTCTATTACAGCGATTTTACTGCGAAGGGACGTCCCAACATTCTGACATTTTCCACATGCCCCCATTGTCGGCATGAGCTTTCCAAAATGCAGCTGACTTCTTTCAGCACCAGAGGCAACCTTTCGTTTTTCAATCTAATCAAAGCACAGTTCCAAGCGCAGCCTCCGGTTCCGAAGAAAATGGGATGCCCGGATCAGCTGCCGAATGAAGGAAGAAAGGTTCTTCTCTTTTCTGATAGCCGTCAAAGAGCCGCAAAACTGGCTCGGGATATGTCAGATGCTTCGGATATGACCGCAGCAAGACAGCTAACTGCTCTGGCAATCCACCGAATGGAGCAGGGAACGAAAGAATATTCGTTAAATTCTTTGTATGACTTCTTTGCCATGGCTGCTGCCGAAAATCATGTGCATTTGTTCCAGGAACAGCAGCAAGAAGTTCTTCTGGAGCATGGGCAGCAGGCGATCAGAAGCTATGAGAAGAGCCAACGACGGCACAGGGATTATGAACCACGGTTTTCGATAGCAGAACATGCTCCCAGTCAGATGAAAGAGCAACTCCTGCGCTTGTATTGCGGAGGATATAATACGTTGGTGGATTCTGCCATCAGTTGGATTGAGCCGACCGACTCCGCAAAATGGGATGCAATCGACGCACTGGAGGAAGCCGGGGTTGATATTGAGGAAGATGCTTTTCTGGAGTTTTTTAACGCCTGGATTTTATGGGCCTGCGATTCCTTTGTCGTGCTTGGACAAACAATTTCCAACGATGTACGACTTAAGGTCCGTCCCAACTACGCAGGCTATGGCATGGATAAGGATTGGCATTTTTCCAACACGCTCAAAGAGTTGATGGGATGGAAGGACAATGATCCAGAAGAAGCAATTTGGGTACGGGTCCTTCGTGAAACCTTTATGGCAGAAGGACAGCACGACGAAGGAAAGTACTATGTTGATCTTTCTCGTGTAAAGCCTCGGTTCGGCTTAAATCATTCGTGGTACCGTTGTGAACGCTGCTCTGAATTAACAGCGTATCCTATGCATGGAAAATGCCCCAGCTGTCAATGTGAGCAGATCCATCCTATGACACAAGAAGAAATTGATGCACTGGATTTCTGGAGATCTCCGATTACTGACGCAATGAACGGAGAAACGATTCGGGTCATTGACACAGAAGAGCATACTGCTCAGCTGTCTCATAAGGATCAGCGAGATGAATTGTGGTCAAAAACGGAGCAGTATGAACTGCGCTTTCAGGACTTTTTGCAAGCTGGTCAGGCACCGGTAGATATCCTCAGCAGTACGACCACCATGGAAGTCGGTATCGATATTGGCTCTCTGGTGGCCGTCGGATTGCGAAATATTCCTCCTATGAGAGAGAACTACCAACAGCGTGCCGGCCGTGCTGGTCGGCGTGGTTCCAGTCTGTCCACCATTGTGACGTTCTGTGAAGATGGCCCCCATGATGCTCTGTACTTTGCTAATCCTGTTCCCATGTTCAGGGGAGACCCTCGCAGACCGTGGGTGGATACCAGCAGTGAAAAAATTGTGCAGCGTCACTTAGGAATGGTTGCACTGCAAAGCTACTTAAAATTAAAATCCGAGAGCCTGGATGCGATTCCGGCGATTACTTTTTTGGATGAGCATTTGGAAGCGTTTGGCGTTTATCTGAAAACCCACCAGATTTCCGACAATGATATTCTGATTCCTGCCCAGGCCAAACAGGCGCTGGATAGCTACAAGGATGCACTTTCAACGGCTTTGGCGCAGCTAAAGACGAAGCGTGACAAACACCCCGAGCTCTTTGAAACAGATGACGGAAGTGAATCCGGCAGAAAGTCTTTGCTGGATGCGCTTTATGAAGAAGGCATCATCCCTACATATTCCTTTCCTAAGAATGTGGTCAGCACCTATATTTCCAAACCAAACGGACAACTGAAATATCAGGTTGAACGGGGACTTGATATGGCCATTGGAGAATACGCTCCCGGCAGAGCCATTGTTGTAGACAAAACGACCTATCAGATCGGTGGTTTCTATTATCCCGGCGGAGACCGAACTGAAGCAACTGCAGCCTCTCCTGCACGGCCTTTTATTCAGGATGCCAACTATCGCAAGGGCGTTATGACTTGCGAGAAGTGTGGATGGTTTGGTTTACGGGAAGACCATATGGAGCATTGTCCCTTCTGCGGCAATCCAACACTGACCCCTATGCGTGAAATGCTGCGGCCTTGGGGTTTTGCACCCAAGGATGCCCGATCCATTGAAACAGCTCAGTTGAATGAAGAATACTCTGCTACCCAGCAGCCGCTATACTCCACATTGCCGGAGGCAGATGATGTATCCGAGATCAATGGATGTGCCAATATTCGAATGGCAGTTCGACCGAACCAGAGAATTATTATGCTGAATAAAGGTGTAGGTAATAAGGGATTCACGGTCTGTTGTGACTGCGGTGCTGCCATGCCTGGTGATGATGAAAGCGTTCTGAAAAATGTTATGCGGCCCTATCGCTCAAAATTTAATCGGACTCGATGCAAGCATACGGATACCATCAATGTGAATTTAGGGTACGATTTTATCACCGATATGCTGGTTCTGGAATTCGAACTGGATAGGATGAAGGTAGATGTCAATGCAGAGAAGAGCTCCTGGTTGAATCGAGCTGGTCAATCTTTGGCAGAAGCCTTGCGACTTGCCGCTTGCCAGGAATTGGATATAGAATTTACGGAGCTGGTAACAGGGTATCGTATCCGTCAAAATTCCAGCGGTGATTACGTGGACATCTATCTGTACGACAGTCTTTCCAGCGGCGCCGGTTATGCAGTCAGTATGGAATCTCAGATCCATACACTGCTCTCAAAGACCAGAGAGCTGTTGGAGGGATGCACCTGTGAAAGTGCCTGCCATAAGTGCCTGAAGCACTATCGAAATCAATTTGTTCATGGAATGTTGGATCGAAAGGCAGCGCTGAATTTGCTGGACTGGGGTGAACAAACAAAATTACCGGCAGAACTGAGTCCCGTCCAACAGAAAGAAATTCTGGCTCCGATGACACGAATTCTCCAGCGTTCTGGTTTTTCTGTCGATTTTGATGGACATCGCATAACTGTTCGGGGAAAATGGTCCAGCAAGAAACTGGTCATCTATCCGGCGATGTGGGCTAAGCCAAGAGGGTCTGATACAATTTTCATTAGTGATGCCCTAATCAAATATGCAAAGCCGATTGTACTAAAAGAAATTACAGGAGATATTTAAAAGATCAAGAAATGAGTTGATACCCGAATCGTATAGATCTTTTGCAGCCACCATCGCAGATGGTTTCAAAGGGGACTGGGGATGCTTCCCCCAGCAAGCAATTTTTGCGGATACGGCCAGCGGGCGAATCTGCGAAAATGAGGAAACCTGTACAGGTTTCCACTGCTTGCCACTTTGTGACAGGTGCTTTTCTGGCATCTGATCCGCACATAGTTGAGCAATTCATCAGCAGAGGGCTTCCGGAAAATCGGAGTCCCTCTGATTTTGCTTATGGGAATTTCTCGGAAGCCGGTTTCAACTTCAGACCGAATTGAACCGAAGTCAAAGCATGACCGGATTTTGAACGAACGGCTCCGGGTGGGGTGCTTCACAACTTGGCAAGCAGTGCAAAGTGGTACCACTTTGCCGCTTTACAAATTCGCAAGCAGTGTAAACAGGGCCCTGTTTACCCGCTTACAAAAATTCTACTCCGCATAATTTTTGTAAATCGCTTGTCGGGGAAACGCCCCAAACCCCTCGAACGCTGCCTTGCGGCAGCGGCTGTGCCATCGTTCCGATGGCTTTTCAAAAACCAGATTTTGCATTTTTGCTTCTGTTCCATGTGGCAAATTGAAAATTTTTCTTTAACACCAGAGGCAAATACTTGCCAAATCTTGCCGCATCGTGTAGAATGAACTTAAAATTGAATAGTTTATTTTTCTGACATATTGTGGGCAAGCCCCACTTGACTCTGATTTTGAATCAGAGTATTTGCTTTTACCATTTAAGAGTAAGGCTGTTACATAACACATCTGCTGCGTTCGCAGGACAGGTGCGTTTTGTGGCAGCCTTTTTTGCTGCCTTCTTTCAATTCCACACAATGGAACAGACAAGGAGGAAAAATATGTTTGGAAAATACGGAATTGATTTTGGCCCGGAAGCGCACAAAGGCTTCAGCGACCGTGAGTGGAAATTGGCTTGTGAATTTTTCGATTTGATGCTGCACCTTCCATTAACGGAAGATGAAGACGAGTGGGATAGTTTTTTTGATTGGGCATTAAGTGAGGTATTCGATGTCGATGAAAATACCGACCATGAGGTTGCTTTTGCAGAGGCCGAAGATGCTTTGGAATGGCTGAGAGGATTGTTTGAGGAAGATCCAGAACAGAATGAGATCCCCTTTGATCCTTATCTCAAAATCCAGCGTACATCCGAAACTCTAAAGCGCAGTTCCGTGTACCGGGACGAAAACGGAAACCTGCACTGCTGGAATATTTCCGCTTATCAGATTCCGTCTATCTCCTTGACGGAAGAAATCTCCGGGACCGTTTATACCGTCACCGGCCGCTTTGAAGGCTCTCAGAATATGCTGCGGAAGCTGGAGCGGATCACAGCACAAAATTTTTCTACTGAGATGGGGGAGGACGCATGACAAACGAGAAAAGTTATGTTAACATAATGGCAACCAACCCTGTACTGACAGTTGCTCCGCCAAAGGAGGAAACAGAAATGTTTGGAGCAACCGATAAAATTACCGCACTCTATTGCAGACTTTCTCAGGAGGATGAGAGAGCTGGCGAATCCCTCTCCATTGAGAATCAGAAGAGTATTCTGCTTTCGTATGCCCGAGATCACCACATGACGAACCCAGTGTTCTTTGTGGACGACGGCTATTCCGGCACCAACTTTGATGAGGTAAGATAACGATACCTTTTTGGTAGTCTGTTGTCTTACCTCATTTTTGATTTATATTAAATAGCAAAACTTTTGACGTCTGCTCCTATCTGTCTGAAATAGGAAATACTTTCTGTCGGCTCGTCGCCGCTTTCAACTCTGCCTACAAAGCTATACAGGATTTCGATTTTCCTTGTATTCGTTTCTTTATCCAATTCGTGAATTAAGATACGGTCAATCAATTCGTGTACGTTCTCATAGGTCAGTTCGTTAATTTCCGTGTACTTGCGTACAAGGGCGACAAACCTTTTTACATCTGTGCTGCGCTCGGTGGCGGTGTCAATCACGGTTGACAGTTCCGCTATTTTGTGCGTCAGCATCTTTTTTTCATCATCATAGCCCGAAGTGAGAAAAGCAAACTGTTCATCAGAGAGTTTTCCCAATGCGTTATCCTCATAGAGTTTTCGGAACAAGAGATTTAATTCTCCCATTCGTGCCTGTGCCTTTTCAAGCTCCTTGCGCTGCTGTGTCAATGCCTTTTGGGTTGCCTTTGCGTTATACTCGTTAGCAGTTTCTATAAAATCCTGCTCGTTGTTTCTCACATAAGATAATACCCTTTGCAGGTCGGCAAGGACAAGTTCTTGAAGTACGCTTTTTCGGATATAATGTGTTGTGCAGACTTCGCCTGTTCTGATACGGTTTCTGTATTTTCCGCAAGTATAAGCGTGTTTGCGTTCCAATGTTCCGGCGCCCTGTTGGAGATACATTTTATATCCGCACTCCCCACAAAAGAGAAGTCCCGAAAAAATATCTATGGTTTCAACCTTTGTCGGCCTGTGGCGTGTTGCGATACGCTTTTGTGCAAGGTCAAAGGTTTCTTCATCAATCAGGGCTTCGTGTGTATTTGGGAAAAAGTATTGTTTTTCCTCCGGGTTTTTCTTTGTCTTTTTTGATTTGTAAGATACCTTGTAACTCTTGCCCGTAATGGTATGTCCTAAATACTCTTTGCGTGTGAGAATATCATATAAGGTTTTGTCAGGCCAATTATAAATACAAGTCGGGTGTGGGCGTGGGTGTCGGCAACTGCCGGTACGGCGGTAACGCAGTTCGGAAACGGTCAGTATTTCGTGTTCCCGCAGCCAATTTTGGATTTCACACATACGGTCGCCGCGTACATACATAGCAAATATCTGTTTCACAACATTTGCGGTTTCGGGGTCAGGCAACAGATGATTGCGGTCGTTGGGGTCGGCTATGTAGCCATACGGCACTTCGCCGTTTACTCGCTCGCCTTTCTGTGCCTTTGCCTGTTTTACGGCTCGTATCTTTTTAGAAGTATCACGGGCGTAAAACTCGTTAAACCAATTTCGCAGAGGGGTAAACTCGTTATCCTCTCTTGCAGTATCTACACCGTCGTTAATGGCAATATAGCGTACCTCATATTCGGGAAATACTATCTCTATCAGTTCGCCTGTTTTCAGATAGTTTCTGCCTAAACGGGAGAGGTCTTTTGTAATAACGGTTGCCACCTTTCCGGCTTCCACTTCCCGCAACATAGCTTGAAGTCCCTGACGCTCAAAGCTCACGCCTGAAAAACCGTCGTCAACAAAAAAGCGGGTATTGAAAAAATGGTGTTCATCTGCATATCTCTGTAAAATCAGTTTTTGATTTTGTATGCTTTCGCTTTCGCCTGCCTGCATATCCTCTTGGCTCAATCTGCAATATAAAGCGGTAATCTTGTCTGTCTGTAACATTTGTCCTCCTTTCCGACGACAGACAAGCTGGTATTTATACTACTAATATTATACCGTCTACCGCCGCCAAATTCAACGCCTAAAATGTGAACAACGCCCGATTTACGGGCTTTTTACGGGTTTCTGCTCAATATCCTTGCGGATAAGTTTCTTTATCTTTTTATCTAATGTGTCCGTCGCTCGTTCACTTGCAGACGAACAAACAAGGTAGGTAACTTTTCCTATTTTGTGTTCCGTTTTTGTAACGGGTACTTGATTTTGCGACATTAAAAGTTCCCCCTTTCATTCGCAAATTTATAGTACAGTCTATGAATAGTGGCAAGTCCACTATCACAACATAAATTTCCAAAAAGGGGCTTTAATCAGACGGTTATCAGCATAACCTCACGGGAGTTCCACCCCTCCGGCGGTCTGCCGGAGCCCTACCCATTGCCTGCGACGCTTTTAACGCTCGGACTGTGGCTATAAGGGAGTATCATTATATATCTTGTGTGTTATCGCCCGCAGCTTGCTAAAGCTGCTTTACGGCGTCGGTGTTTATCGCTCGGCTACCCGGTGGAAAATCCCGCCAGATAGCGTCTTGGCGCACCCGCCGCACGGCTCGGCACAAGAGGAAAGTATCTGATTTGCCCTATACTGCGCCGCCGTTATCTTGCGCCGCTTTCTTTGTCAAGGAACGAAAAGAGGTATTTTCAATGTGTGCCTGCGGAAAGGGGAAACGTAGGCACAGGGATTTACTTAAACCTCAAAGTCAAGGACAGCTCGCATAAGTTTTGAACGCAGGCGGTCGCGTATGTCCTCATCTATGCCGTAATATGTATTACCGCGCTCGTCTTTGAGCGTCCTTGTAGAGAGGTAGGAGATATAGCCCTCATAGTGCTGTACCACCATTTTCATAGCTTCCGGGTCGCCTTTGGTTGCGGCAACGATTACCACATAAGGCAATAAACCGCGTTCGCTTTGCTCGCTCGTATTACCATTCTGTTTCATCATCTGCGCGTTCCTCCAAAAATTTTTTTAGGCTGCTGAAAGAGCTTGTCCGTCTGTGCTGTACGGTACTTCTCGGAATGTTGTAGAGCTTTGCAATATCTGCGTCGCTCATATCGTGGAAGTAGTACAGTATCACAGCATTACGCTTTACTTCGGGCAATGTGCGGAGAGCTTCAGCTAACAGTTCGGGGGTAATTCTCTTACCGCCAACACTAAATGAATTGTCGTCCTTTTCGCTTTCAAAAGGTTTGTCAACCGTGTAAAGCTGGCTTTCTTCTTCGGGCGATAAATCGGAAAAACTTACAAAGTGTTTCTGATAGCGTTTCACATCTCGGTGCGCACTGCTCGCTTCATATTTCAAGGCTTTTTTACAAAAACCGTTGAAAGCGCAGCGCACTTCAAACTGGGTACGATATGGTTCGTTCAAGGTGTTCACCTCCTTTCGCAACCGCGAAAGCGGGTGATTGTTTGATTTCCCCTTTCGTAACCCTCAGCACCGCGTTTTCAAAACTGCCAACGCAAAGCGGAGAATTTTCCAAAAAAATTTTTATAAAACACAAAATGCGCCTGTTCGCAAGACGCAAACAGGCGCAAAAGGAATTATAAACAGTATTAAATTGAATTGTCAGTTCATACTCATAGCCGAAATATCCCGACGGTGGACAAGGGCTTTTTTTGACCATAAGTGATTAAGCGAATTAGCGAGAATGAAAGATAACACAGCAATACCTCCTTGATACCGCTGCGTTAAGCTTTATTCGTCACAGACGGCGACTTTAATAAAAAACAGAGCCGACAAACTGCGATTTCTCACAAGTTCATCGGCTCTGCATCTATGCGTCTGGCTCTGTAATAACTAATATATTAAATTGCATTTTCTGATTTCTTAACCGCAACCACATTCTGCCCGGTTACGCTGATAATCGTTTCCTGTTTACATTTGGGGCAGAATAGCGGGAAGTTTTCAAGTACCGTATCGGGGCGCACCTTAATACGGGTCTTGTTATTGCAGATTGGGCATAACACCCATTTTTCTTTTTCCAATGTGCACCTCCATTCCTTGATGATTTCATTACATATTACTCAATTTTAGCTCTTTTACAATCTCTACCCGTGACACGCTTTTGAATGCAAACAGCATTGCGACACATACCATTACACTTACAGCAAGGACGGCAAGCACATAGATACCACCGTTGATATAAAAAGCAAATGGTGTCATACCCGACGATATGAAGTAGT
>OGDN01000600.1_pt1 | contig 71492 bp, 58 predicted proteins | sample 1570271 | NCBI WGS metagenome assembly OGDN01 (sample SAMEA4384481, study PRJEB24528) | human gut metagenome | reverse complement strand
CTAAACCTTGCAGGCAAGGTCAGTGTATAAGGTGCTGAGGTTCCTCAGAAGCCTTGCGAAACAAGTATACAGCAAAACGGTTGCATTCTTCATATAGGGATATTCTTTTATTGAGGAATATGGTATACTTGGCTCAACAAATCGGAGGTTAGGGAGGTAATTATGACTGAAAGAGAAAAAATGCTGGCAGGTCAGCTTTATGACTGTGGGAATGCAGAGCTGTTGACGCAGTGGCATAAAGCCAAAGATTTGGCAAGAAATTATAATCAAACCGATTCCTCAGATGCCGCAGAAAAAGAAAGAATTCTGAACGAGCTGCTTGGCGGGAAAGGAAAGAACCTGTGGATTACCGCGCCGTTTTATGTGGATTATGGCAACAATATTTATTTCGGAAATAACTGCGAAGTAAATATGAATTGTACTTTTCTGGATGATAATGTAATTCGTATAGGAGATAATGCTTTAATTGCACCCAATGTACAGATTTATACGGCATTTCATCCGACAAATGCCGTAGAGCGTTTTGGAGAACCGAAAGCGAATGGCTCGTTTGAGTTTTGCAAAACCAGAACGGCGCCTGTTATTATCGGTGACAATGTCTGGATTGGTGGCGGAGCCATTATCCTGCCCGGCGTTACGATTGGGGATAATGTTGTAATTGGCGCAGGCAGTGTTGTAACAAAAGATATTCCCGACAATGTAATTGCAGTTGGAAATCCATGCAGAGTAATCAAAGAAAACAAATAAAAGCTGATGCTATATTTGCATTGCTAAGCCAATAAATTTCGGTTTGTTGTACTTGCCCATAATGTGTGCTGGTAAGTATACCTGCTATTCTTCCAACACCCAGCGCAAGAAATCCATCGAAGGGCTGCGGCACGGAGCTCAAGACGGCAGTCTCCATCACGCAAAAAACCGAACCCGTTTTCCAGCTTTGGAAGCGGGTTCGGTTTTTTTCATCTGAATTTGTATCACTGAATCGTTTCCAGCACGCTCAGCACGTCGAGAACCTGCTGCTTTTTCACGCGGTCGCTGGGCGCGTTTTGCTCAGCGCACTGCACAAAATGCGTCAATTCGCGCAAGAACCATCCGCTTGGCGGCAGATTGATTCCGCACGGCACTTTGACCGGGTCTTCCACGTCAAAGCGGGTCGTCTGCCCGTCCGCGCCGTAGCCGGTCAGCCCCTTCTCGTCACAAATGACCATGCCGCGCTCAAAATACACGCGCCATCTGGCGGTGAACGGGATGCAGGCGTTCAGCCATGCCGCCTCCGCGCTGACCGTCGGACCGTTTCGATACCCGTATCGGATGCGGTACTGGTCGCAGATTTCGCTGTCCTTTCGGCGGCAGGCCGTGTAATCCACGCTGTCCGGCCTGCCGAACACGCTGACCATCACATCCAAATCGTGCACATGCAGGTCAAACGGCAGAAGGCCGCTCTTTTCCCTGTCAAACAGCCAGTTTCCCTGGCTCCACGCCGGGCGCTGAGACAGCCGCTCAAAGCAGGCGTCCAGCGGCTCGCCGTAAAGCCGTTCGTCCACAATGCGGTGCAGCCACTCCACCTCACGGGTAAATTGCAGCACCTGTGCCACATACAGCTGCACGCCGTTCGCCTGCGCCGCATCAAACATTTCCTGCGCATCCTTCAGGTGCAGCGCAATCGGTTTTTCACAGATCACCGGCTTTTTGCAGGCAAGCGCCTCCAGCACAATCGCTTTGTGCAGGTATGTCGGCACGCACACGTCAAACAAATCAATCTGTTCCAGCCGATTCGCCTCGGTTACGCTGTCATACAGCGGCAGTCCCCATGCTTCCGCATGCGCGCGGTCGTTCTCGCCCCGGCCGACCAGCGCAGCGACCTGCGCATGCTCGATATGTTGATAATTCATGTAGTGGCACGTGCCCATTCCGCCCGCGCCGACCAATGCGATTCTCACGTTGCGTCTCCTTTACAGTTCAAAACCGTGCGCCGTCAAATAGGCCGCGCTGTCCGCCACCGCCTGATCGACCGCCGCCAGGCTGCCCGCCCCTTCCGGCGTAAACTCGATTTCAATGCTCAGCGGGCAGTTATTCCCTGCCGCTTCCAGCTCTTCAAAAATCGCCGGGAAATCGATATGCCCTTTTCCCAGCGCCGGGAAATCCCACGCGTCGTCCCGGCCGCCCTTATCCTTGATGTGAATATAGGCCGTTTCCGAAAGGCAGGTCTTCAAATCCTGCACGGGATCAACGCCGCCGTAAAAGATCACGTTCGCCGTATCGTAATTGATCTTCACGCGCGGACTGTCGATCTCGCGGACGATGCGCGCCAGTTTCTCGCCCGTGCCGTGCTCCTTCCCGTGCGTTTCGAGCACGAGCGTCAGGTTGTGCTGCTCCAGCATGGGAATCAGCGCCGAAACGCTTCGCGCGACCTGATGGTCGTCCGCAACAGCCTGATTGGCCAGATGCGCTTCGCCGATCGACGAAACGATATACTGACAGCCAAAAAACGCGGCCAGCCGGATATTCTTCTCGAAATCGGGAATGCGTTCGGGGTCCATCAGGTTGCAGTGCCCGCTCATGGAGAACGGAATCAGCTCGTTTCGGCGAAGCAGATCCTGAATTTCCAGCAGCCGCTCAAAGGGCATATCCGGAAAGACGTGTTCCGTCCAGCCCTTTGTCGCCGTCAGCTCAATGTAATGGAAACCCGCCCTGTGAATGCCCGCGACGGCCTCTTCGATGGCGTAGCCGTGATAGCAGTTGGAATTGACCGCGATGATGCGCTTCATGCCGCGTCCCTCCCCGATCATACTTCGCTCGTCTTCACCCGGCGGCCCGTTTCGGAGGACTCAATCGCCGCAAAAACCGCGCGCATGGCCGTCAGCACGCTCTGCGCGTCGATGCCCTGCACCGTCGGATCTTTCAGCCCCTCCACAAACAGATCGATCATGCCGGATTTAGTCTGGTTATCGTTGGTCTGAATCGCGTCCACGTCATAGCAGACGCGGGTTCCGTCTTTCTTTTCCAAAACGAGCGTGTGCGCCGGATCGTCGTAAATCCGCAAAACGCCTTCCGTGCCGTTGATGACCGTGGAATTGTCTTCCGGGCCGTAATTCGTCCACGAGGCAATCATCGTGCCGACCGCGCCGCCGTCCATGTGATAGATGCAGAATGCGTTGTCGTCCACCGTGATGGGGCTGCCGTCAGAAAACTTCTTATCCAGCGTGCAGAGCTGCGCTTCCACCTCATCGACCGTCTGCCCAATCAGATACTGAATGAGATCCGTCTTATGCACGCCCAAATCCGCCATCGCGCCCATCGCCGCGCGCTTTTTGTCAAAGAACCACGTGCTCTGGCCGGGATCGATGCTCCACGTTTCCGGCCCGCCGTGGCGGAACGCCGTCGCAAACGTGATGACGCGGCCAATCTCGCCCTGCTCGATCAGCTCGCGCGCTTTCACGTGCGCACCGGCCAGGCGCTGGTTCTGGTCGATCATAAGCCGCTTTCCGCTCTTTTTCGCCGCGCTGACCATGCGTTCGCAATCCGCCAGCGTCGTCGCCATCGGCTTTTCGCACAGCACATGCTTGCCCGCCTCCAGCGCCGCCACCGTGATTTCCGCATGGCTGGCGTTTGCCGAGCAGACGCTCACCGCGTCCACGTTCGGGTCGGCGAGCAACGCCTCGACGCTCTCATAGGCTCTGCCGCCGTATTGCTCGGCCAGCGCCTTCGCACGCGCCGTGTTCAAATCATAAAACGCGACGAGATTTGCGTCCGGGTTGTCGTTGTATTCGGGAATATGCCGCACCTGCGCAATCTTGCCGCAGCCAATGATACCGATACCAAACATGTTTTTCTCCTCCCTTAGCTGGCCTTTTCCTTCTTTTGCAGCAGCACCGCGCCGATGACGATGATGCCCTTGAAGGCTTCACGCAGGAACGGCGGCACGCCGATGAGGTTCAGCAAATTGTTCATCACAGCCAGAATCAGCATGCCCAGCACGGAACCGACCACCGAACCGCGGCCGCCGCTCATGTTTGTGCCGCCGATGATGACCGCCGCGATGGCATCCATTTCATAGCCGCTGCCCGCGTTGGCGTAATCCATGCTGCCGATGCGGGCAATTTGAATGACTGCCGTAATCGCGACCAGCGCGCCCATCAGCGCGTACACGCGGCGCTTGACCGCGCGGACATTCACGCCGCTGAGTTTGCTGGTGCGCTCGTTCGAGCCGATAGCGAACACCTGACGGCCAAACGCCGTATGCTTGCTCACCACATGCAGAATAGCCGCCAGCGCCAGCCAATAGAGAATCGGCAGAATGATTTCGCCGCCGATACGCGCGTTGGCAATCTTCAAAAACGCTTTCGGCACGGTGGGCGACGCTTTCTGCATGCACTGCTGCGTCACGCTGCGGCAGATTTTCATCATGCCCAGCGTGGCGATGAACGGCGGCATGCCGAAATGCGCAACCAGAACGCCGGTGCATTCGCCCAGCAGCACGCCAAGCAGAATGCCGACGGCAATCGCGATGATGTACGCCGGCACGCCGGTAATCCCCATGCCCGCCAGCAGGCCGGAGGGGCCGCTGTCAATCAGCGACATGATAACCGCGCCGATCGCCACCATCGTGGAACCGACGGCCAGATCGATGCCGCCCGAAATGATGACAAACGTCATGCCCAGCGCGATAATGCCCACGCCCGCGTTGTTGCGCAGAATGTTGATCCAGTTTCGCGAAAACGCCCCAAACCATTCGCCAAAGGAGGCGTAATCAAACCCCAGCGCCAGAATCTGCAAAACCACCATCACCAGCAGCGCAATGCCCGTGGAAAACAGCGGTTTCCGCTTCCAGTTATCGATAAACCATGCCGCAAAACCTTTTTGTCTGGTCTTTTCCATCGTCGTTTTTCTCCTTTATCCGCATCAGCCGCCGGTTGCCAGCCGCATGATTTCATGCTCTGTCATCGTTTCTCCGCTCACTTCGCCGACAATCTCGCCGTGATACATCACCAGCGCCCGATCGCAGACGCGGATGATTTCCTGCGCCTCGGAGGAAAGCACGATGACCGAAACGCCTTCTTTCGCCAGCTTGAGGATGATGTCGTAAATCTCCTCTTTCGCGCCCACATCGACGCCCTGCGTCGGGTTGTCGAGAATCAGCACTTTCGGCTCACGGCTGAGCCACTTGGCCAGCACCACCTTTTGCTGATTGCCGCCGGAAAGGCTGGTGATCGAGTCGTTTTCGCCGCCCATCTTGATATGCAGCGCCGCTTTTTCTTCGTTAAACTCCGCCTGCTGTTTCTCGTGATTCAGCAGGCCGCGGCGCATCAGATCCGGCCAGGAAACGATCGTTCCGTTTTCGAGGATCGACATATCCTTGATGATGCCGTTCTCCTTGCGGTTGCGCGGCACATAGGCAATGCCCAGCCGCTTGGCCTGTCGGGTCGAGGTGATCCGCACCGCTTGGCCGCAAAGCCTGATCTCGCCTGCGCTCATCGGCTCCGCGCCGAATACCGCAGAAAACAGCTCGCTTCGACCGTCTCCGAGCAGGCCCGTCACGCCGAGCACCTCGCCCGCATAAGCTGTTAAATCGATATTGCGGAAATGCGGCTCCTGCGTAAGCCCGCGCAGGGACAGCCTCTCTTCCCCGCGCTGCGCGCCGCTGCCGAGTTTCTCTGTGCGCACGTCATGGCCAACCATGAAGCGCGCCAAATCGGATGTGGTCACATCCTTCACGCTGCCGCTGGCTACCATCACGCCGTCGCGCAGAACCGTATACGTATCGCAGATCTCCATCACTTCGCGAAGCTTGTGCGAAATAAAGACGATGCCCACCTTCTGCTGGCGCAGCTGCCGCAGAATCGCGAATACCTTCTCGATTTCCGGATCGGTGAGCGACGTTGTCGGTTCGTCCATGATGATGATCTTCGCGTCCATCAGCAGAGCACGGCTGATTTCCACAATCTGCTTATACGACGCGTCCAGATTGCGCACCATCTCCCTGGGATCAAGCATCAGCCCCATACGGTCAAACACGCGGCTCGTCTGCTCGATCATCCGCTTGTGATCCAGAAAGCCGCTCTTTTTTTTGAGTTCCCGCCCGATAAACATGTTTTCGTAAATCGGCAGATCGTTAATCAGGTTCAATTCCTGATGGATGAACGCGATGCCCGCGTCAAGCGACTGCGCCGGCGAATCAAACGTTTTCTTTTCGCCGTCCAGCAGGATGTCGCCCGAATCCGGCTGCAAAACGCCGCCCAGAATATTCATCAGCGTCGATTTGCCCGCGCCGTTTTCGCCCAGCAGGGCACAGATTTCGCCCTCGCCCAGCTGAAAGCCCACGGACTTGAGCACCTCGTTGGAACCGAACGATTTGCAGATTCCGTCCATTTTCAGTTTCATGGTTGCCCTCCCCGCTTTTGGATATGAAAATGGGCTATGGCTCACGCCATAGCCCTGTTCCCCGCTGCCGCCGCAGGGCGGTCACGGCGAAGAGAATGCCATCAATACACGGTGTTGTTCGGATCGAGATACTCGTCCACGTTGCTGCGATCCACGATCGTCGTCGGGATGACCAAAACCGGATCAACCTTCTCGCCCTTGAGCACGGAAACCGCCATATCCACGGCCTGACGCACCATCAGCGGGCTGTACAGCGCGGAGCAGATGTTGATGGATTCGTTTTCCTTGATGATCTTGAAGTACTCCTGGCATCCGCCGCCGCCGGTGATGACCTTGATATCGGTGCGGCCCGCGTCTTCAATCGCCTGAAGCACGCCGATGGAGGTTTCGTCATCCAGGCTGTAAACGGCGTCGATCTGCTTGTTCGCCGCGAGGATATCGGTGAAATCCTTCAGGCCGTCTTCACGGGTGAACGCGGTCGCGTATTCAATCACGTTCATTTCCGGCGCGATCTCCTTGATCGTGTCGGTGAAGCCCTTCATGCGCAGCTCGGAAACGCTGCCGCTGGTCGGAACCGGAAGCGCCACGACGGTGCCGGTGGTGCCGATCTTATCGACGATGTACTTGGCGGACTCAACACCCATGCCCTCGTTGTCGCCGGTCACGCGGTACACGCCGTCCGCGTCGATGACGATATCGAAGTTCACGACGGTGATGCCGGAATCAATCGCGTTCTGAATCGGTACTTCCATGCCTTCCCACTGCGGGAACGCGACGATCGCCTGCGCGCCCCAGGTCATGAGGTCGTCCAGCTGCGTGGTCATTTCCTCCGCGTTGTTGGAGGTATAGAGCTTGTAGTCCACTTCATCCGCCAGAGCAAGGCATTCCTGCTCGGCGTTGTAAGCGACGCCCGCAACCCAGCCATGCGTGACAGCCGGCGCGAGAATGCCGATTTTGTACTTGCCTTCCGCGGAACCCACGGCACACAGAGCCAGACAGAGCACCAGCGCAAGAACAACGGCAAGGATCTTTTTCATACGTTTTTTCCTCCTAATAAAATAATCGTCGGAAAAGCGGAACGTTTTCGTGCTTCCCGCTTTCTGTTGCCCCTATTTTAGCACGCCCCATCTTCAATGTCAATTCAAACGCATTTATTTTCACAATTATGCACAGATTTCTTTCATTCGCGTTTCCGCTTTTATTCCGTTTTTGTGCACAAAGCAATCGAATTCGGCCAAAAAACAGGCATTTCCGCTTTTCTCTGTTTTCTTTTGCCCGGCTGCATGCTATAATGAATCCAGCATAAAGAAATGGACGGCATATCCGTCGGCACTTTGAAGGAGGAACAACGCAATGAAACTGGGCTTTGTCAGCGCCATTCTGGATGGCTGGACGTTTGAGGAAATGATCGATACGGCAAGCGAAATGGGCTTTTCCTGCGTGGAAGTCGCCTGCTGGCCGCAGGGCAAAGCGGAGCGCCGCTATGCGGGCGTGAGCCATATCGACACGGATAACCTGAGCGACGAAAAGGCCGCTTACATCCTCAATTACTGCAAGGCGCGCAAGGTGGAAATCTCTTCCCTCGCCTACTACCCCAACACGCTGGACGGTAATCTGGAAAAGCGCGCTTCCGTCGTCGCGCACCTGAAAAACGTGATCCGCGCCAGCCACAAGCTCGGCGTAAACATGGTTACGACGTTCATCGGCCGCGATCAGACGAAATCCGTCGAGCAGAATCTGGAGCTCGTCAAGGAAGTCTGGCCGCCGATCATCGCGCTGGCCGAGGAACTGGGCGTCAAAATCGCCATCGAAAACTGCCCCATGCTCTTCGGCGAGGATCAATGGCCGGGCGGACAGAACCTGATGACCACGCCGCCGATCTGGCGCCGCGTTTTCGAGATTCTGCCCTCCCCGAATCTGGGCATCAACTACGATCCCTCCCACTTCGTCTGGCAGCAGATCGACTATGTGAAGCCGCTTTACGAGTTCAAAAACAAGATTTTCCACGTACATTATAAAGATATCAAGCTCTTCCCCGAAAAGCTGCATGAGGTCGGCGTGATGGCCTATCCGCTGGATTTCATGTCCCCGAAGCTCCCCGGCCTCGGCGACGTGGATTGGGGCAAGTACGTCTCCGCCCTGACCGATATCGGCTACGACGGCTATACCTGCATCGAAATCGAGGATAAGGCCTTCGAGGGCAGCAAGGAACGGATTCTCGATTCTCTGCGCCTGAGCAAGCGCTACATGGAGCAGTTTGTGATTTAACCGCAGCTGAGCTTCTCGACATTTTTTAAAAACCGAACCCGTTTTCCGCTTGGGAAGGGGTTCGGTTTTTTTTGCGGAAAACGCTTGACAATTCTCCGTTTCCGCACGTAATTATCTACGTTAATTGTCACAAGCAACTATCAAGAGGTTCATCATGAAAACAGAAAGCATCAAAGCTTTGCTTGACGCCTGCTATCAGGCCAAGCGCATTCGCGAACTGCTTCCGGCCCTGCCGGACGGCGTGTCGCCCTCCTTTATTCAATATCTCGACGTCATCGAGCATTTGCAGCGCCGAAACGTATGCGTCAAGATATCGGATATCAGCGACGCGCTGAACATCCCCCGCCCCGGCGTGACCCGCACCGTCAAAGACATGGTGAACGGCGCTCTGGTTTTGCAGGCGGCCTATGGCGCGGTTGACCTGCCGGTCGTCGGGCGTTTCGGCTCGACCGGCAGCCAAGTTTTGAACCTGCCTTTTGCCTATTGCATGAGCATTCAGCCGAACGCCAGCCTGACCAAAATCGGCCTCGCCGCCCGTCTCCACCACGGTAGGCATTGCGCTCAACGTCGCGTTCTACCTGCATTTGAATCAGGCGGAGCGCAAAAAACGGCATGAAATCGCATAAATCGAGAAAAAGCGGAGGTCATGCGCCTCCGCTTTGTTTTTTGGTTTCTCCATCCGGCGGCATCGCCCCCGCCGCTTGGCGCACGCTGCGCGCTGAATTCGCTTATCTTCCGACAATGCGATCCCAGAGATCGCCGAAGTCATCCGCCAGTTCGTCAAGGCCGGTCACGTTGGCGACACGTTCACCAAGGCCCTTAATCTGGCCGTAGAGCGTGTCGTCATCCGTGATCTCCACGTCCTTCAAGCCGTCGTCTACCTTCTGCACGGTCTCGGTGATCTGCTGCTTCATGCGGTCGTCCAGCCCCGCGTTATACTGCGCGTCAAACCTGACGGCCACCAGCGCGCGGTCGTTGTTCACCACGACCTGCGCTTCGTCGATTTCGCTGATCTGCTGCACGGCCTGCGCAATCTTTTCCGCCAGCTGACCCGCCTGCGCGGGCGTCATGGCCTCCATCGTCGCGGCGGGCGCGGGTTCGGCCGTCGCTTCCGCCGTCGCCATCGGAGAATGGGTCGGCGCAGCCGTCGTCGTCATGGGGGACGCGGTCGGAGCCGTGCTCATCGTATTGGCGGAGCAGCCGACCATCACCACGCTGGCGGCCAGCATGCACATCAGCGTCAAAAACCATTTTTTCACTTGATTCGCCTCCTTGCCGCTAGTGTGGGCAGGGCAGCGCCGGGTTATTCATCGTAAAACGTGCATCCGCCGATAAATTCTCGCAGAATGGAGGTTGGCGGGATTTCGCTCTCATCGCCGCAATCCTTGAAGTAGTTGAGGAACTTGACCAGCCGTCGCGAGCGCGTGTAATACGGGCTGTCCTGGGGAATGGATTTGAGCATCGGATAGGCGTACTTTTTCAGCACCGCAATTTCATACAGCAGTGACGAGTTGAACATCACATCCGCCTTTTCCTGATAGGGGAAGATATATTTTTCCTCCCCCGCGCGCACGCTGTCCCACATCGCCATCGTCGCGGTCACGTCGGTGTGGCGGGTTCGCGCGTCGCGCACCATGCGCCGCAGCAGGCGCACATCCGTCGTGCGGATGCGGTTGTGGCCATCCAGATTGAGCTGCGTCAGCGCGCTGACATAGACGCGGTATTTCAGCTCACTGGGGATTTCCTCGCTGAGCGCACTGTTCAGTCCGTGAATGCCCTCGACGACGAGCACCTGATCCCCGTCCACCCTGAGCCGAACACCCTGTTCAAGCCGCCGCTTCGTTTTGAAAGAATACAGCGGCAGCTCCGCCTCGCGCCCGGCCAGCAGCTCCACCAGCTGGTCGTTGAACAGCGGCACGTCGATGGATTCCAGACATTCGAGATCGGGCTTGCCATCCGCGCCGAGGGGGATGTCCTCGCGGTTTTTATAATAATTATCCAGCGAAATCGCCAGCGGGCGCTTGCCGCTGACGCGCAGCTGTACGCTCAGGCGGTTGGCGAACGTCGTCTTGCCGCTGGAGCTTGGCCCGGCGACGAACACGACCCGCGCGCCGTTGGCGACAATGCGCTCGGCAATCTGCGCGACGGCGCGCTCCTGCATCGCTTCGCTGACGCGGATAAACGTGCGCGCCTCGCCTTTGGCGATGATGTCGTTCAAATCGGCGGCGTTTTCGCATTGCAGAATCTTCGAGCAGACGTTCGCCTCGACATAGGCGCGCATGAGCTTGGGCCGCTCGACAAACGGCGCGGGCGGGCCGGAAAGGTCTTCATCTGGCAGCAGCAGCACCATGCCTGGGTAATAAAACCGCAGGGCAAAGGATTCGATTTCGCCCGTCGATTCCACCATGCCGCCGTAAAAATACTCGCTCAGGCCGTCACAGGTGTACACGTCGAAATAATCAAACGGGCGATAAGTCAGCAGGCGCACGGTGTCTTCCTGCCCCTGCGCACGGAAATATTCGACCGCCTGTTCGCGCGTCCAGCGGGATTGGACGATCGGCAGATTCGCGCGGGAAAGCTCGTGCATGCGCGCCTCAATTCGGCGCACGAGCGACGCGGTGAGCGACACGCCGCTCACGTTCAGATAAATGCCCCGGCCGATGCTGTGATCAAAGCGCGCCTTCGCGCCCGGAGCGATATCCCGCAGAGCGAGCAGCAGAAGCAGCCTCGCGCTTCGCTCATAAATGCGGCGGTCTTCTTCATTTTTTCCGTTCAGACGGTTCATATGCCTCCTCCTTATCAATAACGCGCAAAAGAAGCGCGGTTTTTTTGTATCTTTTATTGTAACACGGTTTTATCCGCTTTCGCAACGGTTTTCTTTCTTCGGTCAGAGTGCGCATCAAAACGCATATTTGGCGTTCAATTCTTTGATTCATGCAGCTCCAAGCCGTTTTCAATTCATTTTCTTATAAATTCAGCCATATTAGAATTTTGTTTATTTAAAAAATTCATTTTCGCTTGATTTTTGACATAAAAATGCGTATAATACGGCCATGTTGTGAAGCAAACCTTCACCAAACAAAACCGAGGAGGGATTTCGATGAAGAAGATGACCGCTCTGTTGCTTTCCGCCGCTCTGCTCTGCCCCACGCTGGCGCTGGCGGAGGATACCGTGAAAATCGGCATTTTTGAGCCGATGACCGGCGCGACCGCCGCAGGCGGCTCGATGGAAAAGGAAGGCTTTGATCTGGCGAACGAATTGTATCCCGATGTGCTGGGTCAGAAGATCGAGCTGATTTACGGCGACAACAAGTCCGACCGCGCCGAAGCGACGCTCGCCGCGCAGTCCCTTGTGGATAAAGGCGTTGTCGCAGTGCTGGGTTCTTACGGCTCCGGCTTGTCGATGGCGGGCGGCGAAGTCTTCGCCGAAAGCGAAATTCCGGCGCTGACCGCGACGGCCACCAACCCGACGGTGACGCTCGACTGCGAATGGTACGCCCGCATCTGCTTCATCGATCCGTTCCAAGGGACGATGCTTGCGCGCTACGCCGTGAAGAACGATTACAAAAAGATCGCGATCATGCGCGAGAAAGACAGCGAATATGCCGTCGGTCTGGTGAAGTATTTCCAGGATGAAATTGCGACGCACGACGGTTTCGAGGTCGTCGAGCTGTGCGACTTCATGAACAAAGACGAAGATTTTTCCGCGCTGCTGGGCGCCGTGCTGGCCCAGTCGCCGGATGTGATTTTCACCTCCGTCTCCTACGCGGACAAGGCTGCGCAGATCATGAAGCAGGCGCGCGCGCTTGGCTATGAGGGCGCGTTCTTCGGCGGCGACACGCTCGACGCGCCGGAACTGTATTCCATCGCGGGCGATGCGGCGGTCGGTTCCGTCTTCACCACATTCTATGACGCGGCGCAGCCGGCGACCGAAAAGACCAGCGAATTCCTCGACGCATACCGCGCCAAGTACGGCAAAGAGCCTGCCGCCCCGACCGTCATGGCCTACGACGCGTATCTGACCATGCGCAACGCGATTGAAACAGCGGGCACGACCGACGCCGAAGCGGTTCGCGACGCGTTGTTCGCGACAGACGGCTTCGTCGGCGCGGCCGGCACGATCACGCTGGATGAGAATCACGACGCGGTCCGCTCGGTGGTCTTCAAGGTTGTCGAAGCCGACGGTTCCACGGCCTTCAAGGACATGATCGAGCCGTAAGCGGACTAAACCTTTCAATCTTCCTCTCCCGCGGGGGAGGAAGATTCTTGTTTATCTCAAAAGAAATCCAAAGGGGGATACTGCGCATGTTTGACGCAACCCGATTGCTGCAAACGCTCACGGACGCGCTGAGCCTGGGCAGCCTGTATGCGCTCATCGCCATCGGCTACACGATGGTTTATGGCGTTCTGCGCCTGATTAACTTCGCGCACGGCGAAATCTTCATGATCGCCATGTACATCGTCTTCTACGGCATTTCGATGTTCTCCCTGCCGTGGTATGTGACCTTCGCCGTCACGATTCTGGTTACGGCGCTGCTGGGCACGCTTGCCGAGCGGCTGGCCTACCGTCCGTTGCGCAACGCGCCGCGCATTTCGATTTTGATTTCGGCGATCGGCGTATCGTATTTTCTGCAAAACCTGGCGACGGTGCTCTTCGGCGGCCGTCCGTTGACCTTCCCGCAGATCCCGCTGTTCACGGATGTGCTCGTCATCGGCGATGTGTATTTCCAGCGTCTGTCGCTGATCGTGCCGGTCATCGCGGCGGCGCTTTTATTCCTGCTGCTGCTTTTGATCAGGCACACAAAAACCGGTCTGGCCATGCGCGCCGTCTCCCGCGACTATGACGCGGCCAGCCTGATGGGCATCGACCTGAACCGCACCATCGCCATCACCTTTTTCATCGGTTCGGCGCTGGCGGGCGTGGGCGCGATCATGTGGGGCATGAAATACACGCGCATCAGTCCGACCATCGGCGCGATGCCGGGCATCAAATGCTTCATCGCGGCGGTGCTCGGCGGCATCGGCAACACGGCGGGCGCGGTGCTCGGCGGTCTGCTGATCGGTTTCATTGAAATCGTCATTGTCGCGCTGTTTCCGGCGCTCTCCGGCTATCGCGACGCGTTCGCGTTTGTGGTGCTGATTCTCGTGCTGCTCGTCAAACCGACCGGCCTGCTGGGCGAAAAAACAACGGAGAAGGTGTAAGCGATGACCAAAGTGAAAAAAAGTTCGATTCTCCTCACCTGCCTTCTGCTGGCGCTGCTGTGCGGCCTGCTGTTCTACATCGACGGCAACGCCAGCAAGTACATCATCCGCATCACCCGGCTGTGCGCCATCAACATCGTGCTGGCGCTGTCGATGAATCTGGTCAACGGCTTCACGGGCATCTTCTCCCTCGGCCACGCGGGCTTCATGGCCATCGGCGCATATACCGTCGCGCTGCTGACCATCCCGGTCGCAAAAAAAGAAACGATTTTCATGCTGGAGCCGCTGATCGCCCCGCTGAACACACTGACGCTGCCCTTCGGCGCAGCGTTGATCATCGGCGGGCTGCTGGCGGCAGCGCTGGCTTTCCTCATCGGCCTGCCCTGTCTGCGGCTCCGCGGCGACTATCTGGCCATCGCGACGCTCGGATTTTCGGAAATCATCCGTATCGTCATCACCAACGCCCAGAGCCTGACCAACGGCGCTCAGGGTCTCAAATCCATCCCCGCGACGGCAAACATCTGGTGGTGTTACGGCGTCGCGCTGGCGACTATCGTCTTTATCGCCCTGCTGATTTCCTCCAGCTATGGCCGCGCATTCAAAGCCATCCGCGAGGATGAAATCGCGGCGGAATCGATGGGCGTGTCGCTGCTGCGCCACAAGATGCTTTCCTTCATGCTCAGCGCGTTTCTGGCGGCTGTCGGCGGCGGCCTGTTTGCCAGCTACATCGGCACCATCGGCCCGGACGTGTTTCAGGTTTCGCGCACGTATGACATTCTGATGATCGTCGTCATGGGCGGCATGGGTTCTATCTCCGGCTCGGTGCTCGCGGCGTTCATCGTCACCATCGGACAGGAATGGCTGCGCGTGCTGGACGGCCCGCTGCCCTTCCTTCCCTTCTGGCCGGAAAGCGGCGTTTCCGGCATGCGCATGGTCGTCTTTTCGGTGCTGCTGCTGATTATCATTCTTTTCTTCCGCAACGGCCTGTTCGGCCACAACGAGGTCACATGGAGTTCCATCGGCAGGCGTCTCAAGACGCTCAGCGGCCACGGCAGGGAGGTGAGCGGACATGAATAAGCGCGTATTGGAAGTCACCCACGCCACCATGCGTTTTGGCGGCCTTGTCGCCGTCAACGACCTGAGCATGCACATCGACAGTCAGGAGATCGTCGCGCTCATCGGCCCGAACGGCGCGGGCAAGACCACCGCTTTCAACATGATCACCGGCGTATATACCCCCACAGAGGGCAGCGTCATTTTGCAGGGGCGCAGCATCACCGGCATGCGCCCGGATCGCATCGCTGCGGCGGGCATCGCGCGCACCTTCCAAAACATCCGTCTGTTCAAAGCGCTGACGGTGCTGGATAACGTGCTGATCGCCCAGCATGTGCGGCTGACGGCCTCGTGGCTCGGCGCGGTGCTGCGTTCCCCGCGCTATCGCAAAGAAGAAGCGCGCGCCTACGAACGCGCCAAAGAGCTGCTCACCTATATGGGGCTTTGGGAAGTGCGCGGCGAGATTTCCAGCAGTCTGCCCTACGGCATGCAGCGCAAGCTGGAAATCGCCCGCGCCCTGGCGACGCAGCCGACGCTGCTGCTGCTGGACGAACCCGCGGCGGGCATGAACCCAGCGGAATCCGCCGAGCTGACAGAGCTGATCCGCGGCATTCGCGACCACTATCACCTGACCGTCCTGCTCATCGAGCATCACATGGACGTGGTCATGGATATCTCCGACCGCATTTACGTGCTCAACTACGGCGGCCTGATTGCCGAAGGCATGCCGACGGAGATTCAGCAGAACGACGACGTGATCCGCGCCTATCTGGGAGGTGACGACGATGAAGCTTGAAATCCGGGATCTGCATGTTTCCTACGGCGGCATCCGCGCGCTCAAGGGCATCGATTTAACCGTTGAAGAGGGGCAGATTGTGACGCTGATCGGCGCGAACGGCGCGGGCAAATCGACGACCCTGCGCGCCATATCCGGCCTGCAAAAGCCGCAGAGCGGCTCCATCCTCTACGGCGGCGAGGAGCTGGTCGGCCTGCCTGCCAAGGAAATCGTGCGTCGGGGCATTATCCACGTGCCGGAAGGCCGCCGCGTCTTTCCGGATATGACGGTGGCGGAGAATCTGAAAATCGGCGCGTTTCTGCGCAAAGACAAGGACGGCATTGCCAGCGACATGGACTATGTCTATTCCCTTTTCCCCCGGCTGAAGGAGAGAAGTTGGCAGCCGGCAGGCACGCTTTCGGGCGGCGAGCAGCAAATGCTGGCCGTCGGCCGTGCGCTGATGAGCCGCCCAAAGGTGCTGATGATGGACGAGCCGTCACTGGGGCTTGCGCCGTTGATTGTCAAGGACATCTTCTCCATCATCCGCCGCGTCAATGCGGACGGCATCACGGTGCTGCTGATCGAGCAGAACGCCAACGCCGCCCTGCGCATTGCGGATTACGGCTATGTTTTGGAGACCGGCGTCATCGCCCTGACTGGAACGGGCGAAGAGCTGCTCAGAAACGAATCGGTTCGCGAAGCATACCTGGGCAAAAAGAAGTGAGGGATGGGGGAACGTTGGGGCTTTGCCCCAAACCCCGCCAAGAACCTGAGGTTCTTGGATTTCCCATATCATAAACGGACGCGCTTCGGCACGTCCGTTTTAAATTGCAGACCGAACTTCGTAGATTCCCTCGCGTCCGAGTCCAGCGTTGAATCCGCCGATATCTTCGCCACTGCGATGAAGAACAACTTCACCGTCGGCCATGTCGTCGTCGATGCCATTCTGAAGGGCGAACTGTAAGCCAAATTCTTCGAGCCGGAGAGCGTGTCTCTCCGGCTTTTTTGATCCACGGAAAAACAAAAAACGCCCGCGCGCGCAAGCCTTTGACGCTTTGCAGGTTTCGGCGGATACACAGACGGGCTCAGCCCGCTTGACTTTTATTCCTGTCCCAGCTATACTGAAATCGACCGATTCCATCCGGTGGAGGTGATCACATGACCCGCGCCGAACTGACGCGCTATATCTTCGATACATACAGCGTCGAGCCGGATTATCCTTTCCACGGCGACTACACCTCCGCCGTCTTTCGTCATGCCGGCAACCGCAAGTGGTTCGCGCTTGTGATGAATATCCCCGCCCAAAAGCTCGGCCTGCCAACCGACGCGCATATCGATATCGTCAATATGAAATGCGATCCCCTGCTGATCGGTTCGTTCCGCGGCCTGCCCGGCCTTTTTCCCGCTTATCACATGAACAGGGAAAACTGGATCACCGCCGCGCTGGACGGAAGCGCAGAAGATGAAATCATCAAAACGCTGCTGGATCTCAGCTATCACGCGACCGCGTCCAAAATCAGGAGTAAACCAGGGATTTGCAAGAACAAACCCATTTAAGTCTTATTGAAAAGCGCGCATGCCGAAAGCCGCCGCGGGAAAACAGTTCCCGCGGCGGCTCTTCTTGCTTATAACAATCTACCGGATGCCCGGCGCCGGGCACGCACATTTCCGAGCGGAAATACGCGGCCGCTTATTCAAATTCCACAACCTGCGTCCAGCCAGTCAAAAATTCCTTTTCCGCGCCATGCTTCTTGGTCATCTGCGCGGCGGCGACAATGGGCAGCCAGCGCTGCACATACTGCATGGCGATATCGTTCTTTTTGCAGAACAGTTTCAAATACAGTTCGGCTTTCTTCTGATCTTCCAGCGCGAACTGGAGATAGGTCATGGCCGCGTCGGCGGAAGCGTTGCCGATGGCGGCGTGCGCCCAGTCGAGGATATAGACCTTGCCGTCCGCGCCGATCAACACGTTGGTCGGGTTGAAGTCGCCGTGGGTGATTTTGGTATGCGGCTTCATGTTTTCAAGGCGGACATGCAGCTCATAGCGGGTGCTCGCGTCCAGCTCGTCGCGCAGAGACGAAATCTGCGCGTTCAGCTTATCCTTGAGCCGTCCCATCTGCTTGCACGTGTGGCGATGGATGTCGCTCTGAATTTCGACAAACTGCTCCATCAGTGCTTCCAGATTTTCCGGCTGCTCAGCCATCAGCTGCGCCATCGTCTTACCCTCGACGGCCTCGATGACCAGCGCCCAGCCTTCGCCGGTGTTCTTCACTTCCAGCAGCGCGGGCACGTTCAGGCCGGATTCCTCCGCCAGAGCGTGGTTAAACGCCTCTTTGACGACGGCGCTCTTGGGATAGCCCGCCTTGAACTGCTTGATGATCTTGCTGCCCTCGCGGTACACCGTTTTGGTGCCGCGCTCCACGATGATTTCCTTGCTCATTTGGGAGATTCCTCCTTACGCCTTTTCGCCGTAGTATGCCTTGAGATACATCGCCTTGATTTCCTTCAGCAGCGGATAGCGCGGGTTCGCGCCCGTGCACTGGTCGTCGAACGCGTCTTCGACCATCTGATCCAGCGTGCTCATGAAAGCTTCTTCGCTGATGCCATATTCCGCGATGGATTTCTTGATGCCGACCTTTGCCTTCAACTCTTCAATCTTCTGAATGAACAGGTCGAGCGTCTCTTCGTCATCTTTGCCGCAGATGCCGCAGAAGCGTGCGCACTCGGCGTAACGGGCCAGCGTATGCGGATGGTCATACTGCGGGAAGGTGCCCATCTTGGCCGGCACTTCCGCCGCATTGTAGCGCAGCACGTGGCAGATCATCAGCGCGTTGGCTACGCCGTGCGGCAGGTGGTGATATGCGCCGAGCTTGTGCGCCATCGAGTGGCAGACGCCCAGGAACGCGTTGGCGAACGCCATGCCCGCCATGCAGGACGCGTCGGCCATCTTCTGGCGCGCTTCCGGATCGGCCGCGCCATATTCGTAGGCGCGCGGCAGGTAATCAAACACGTTCTTCATCGACTTGAGCGCCAGGCCGTCGGTGTAATCCGTCGCCATCATCGAGGCATAGGCTTCCAGACCGTGCGTCAGCACGTCGATGCCGGAAGCGGAGGTCAGCCCGCGCGGCTGGTTCATCATGTTGTCCGCGTCCACGATCGCCATGTTCGGCAGCAGCTCGTAATCGGCCAGCGGATACTTCGTGCCCGTGCGGTCGTCGGTGATGACGGCGAACGGCGTGACCTCCGAACCCGTGCCGGAAGAAGTCGGAATCGCGACGAAATACGCCTTTTCGCCCATCTTCGGGAAGGTATACACGCGCTTGCGGATATCCATAAAGCGCATCGCCATATCGAGGAAGTCCACTTCGGGGTGCTCATACATCACCCACATGATCTTGCCCGCGTCCATCGCCGAGCCGCCGCCCAGCGCGATGATGCAATCCGGCTCGAACAGGCGCATCGCCTGCGCGCCCTTGAGCGCGGAAGAGAGATTCGGATCAGGCGCAACGTCGTAGAAGCAGGTATGCTGAATGCCCAGCTGATCGAGCTTCGCCTCAATCGGGGCGACGTAGCCGTTCTTGTACAGGAAGGTATCGGTGACGATGAAGCATTTCTTCTTGCCCATCACCGTGCCCAGCTCGTCGAGCGCCACCGGCATGCAGCCCTTCTTGAAATACACCTTCTGCGGCGCGCGGAACCAGAGCATGTTCTCTCTCCTCTCGGCAACGGTTTTGACATTGAGCAGGTGCTTCACGCCGACGTTTTCGGAGACGGAGTTTCCGCCCCACGTGCCGCAGCCCAGCGTCAGCGACGGCGCCATCTTGAAGTTATACAGATCGCCGATGCCGCCGAAGCTGCTCGGCGTATTGATCACGATGCGGCAGGCTTCCATGCGCTCCGCGTGCTTCATGATCTTTTCCTTCTGCGCCGGATGGATATACAGGGACGCGGTATGGCCGTGGCCGCCGTCGCAGACCAGCTTTTCGGCCTTGTCGAGCGCCTCGTCGAAATCCTTCGCGTGGTACATCGCCAACACCGGGGAGAGTTTCTCATGCGCAAATTCTTCGGAAAGCTCGACGCTTTCCACCTCGCCGATGAGGATCTTCGTCTCCTCCGGCACATCCACGCCCGCCAGCTGCGCAATGGTGTGTGCACTCTGTCCGACGATCTTCGCGTTCAGCGCGCCGTTGATCAAAATCGTGTGGCGCACTTTATCCAGCTCATCGCCCTTGAGGAAATAGCAGCCGCGGCGCTCAAACTCCGCGCGCACTTCGTCGTAGATGCCGTCCAGCACCGTCACGCTCTGCTCAGATGCGCAGATCATGCCATTGTCAAACGTCTTGGAATGGATGATCGAGTTGACGGCCAGCTTGATATCCGCGCTCTCGTCGATGATGACCGGCGTGTTGCCCGCGCCGACGCCCAGCGCCGGTTTGCCGGAGGAATACGCCGCATGCACCATGCCGGGGCCGCCCGTCGCCAGAATGATGTCCGCTTCGTGCATCAGCTCGCCCGTCAATTCCAGGCTGGGGAACTCGATGCAGCCGATGATGCCTTCCGGCGCGCCCGCCTTGACCGCCGCCTCGTAGACGATGCGCGCAGCCTCCGCCGTGCACTTCTTAGCGCGCGGATGCGGGCTGATGAGGATCGCGTTGCGGGTCTTCAGGCACAGCAGCGCCTTAAAGATCGCCGTGGACGTCGGGTTCGTCGTCGGGATGACCGCCGCGACCAGGCCGATCGGCTCGGCAATCTTCTTGATGCCGAACGCCGGGTCTTCTTCCAGCACGCCGACCGTCTTCGTGTTGCGGTAGGCATGGTAGATATATTCGCTGGCGTAGTGGTTCTTGATGACCTTGTCTTCCATCACGCCCATGCCGGTTTCTTCAACCGCCATCTTGGCCAGCGGAATGCGCGCCTTGTTGGCTGCCATCGCCGCTTCAAAGAAGATGTGATCCACCTGCTCCTGCGTGAACTTCGCAAACTCGCGCTGCGCCCTGCGCATGATGGTCATACGCTCCTGAAGCGCCTCCACGGAGTCGATCGGTCTGAATTCCTGCATATCGTTCATCCTCCTGAAAGAATTCGGGTTGGTTGATGCGTCTTTGTTATTTTCCTGACGATTTGCATTATACGCGTTTCGTTGCAGTTTGTCAAACTTTAAACGATTTCCATTTCAACAAGCTTCTTGGATTCATTTTGTGAATCCTGCCGGATTCTTGTTTTTCCTTTGCGTCGACCGATAGTTTTCCCATCTTTCCGTGGAAAAATTCGTTTCAATATTCGCGTGTTTTTCACAAATTTGTGCATCAAAAAAGAGAGTCCACTTTCTTTCGCAGGCTCTCTTTGTGATTTTTTTATTTTCTATACTGTTTCACGATGTCCAGAACCGCGTCCGCGACGTATTCCGCGTTCTTCACGCCCAGCGTCGAATACATCGGCAGGCTGATCTCGCTCTCCGAGAACGCGTAGGCTTTCGGGAAATCCTCCGGCTTGTAGCCAAAGCGCCTGGCATACGCGCTCATCGTGTGCAAAGCAATGAAGTGCACGCTCACGCCGACGTTGCGCGCTTTCAGCTCTTCGATAAACTGGTCGCGCGAAATCGTCAGGCGCTCCGGCACAATGCGCAGCACATACAGATGGCGGCTGTGGTGGCAGTAATCCGGCGTCTTTTGCAGCCGCAGCTCCGGCACATCGGCAAACGCCTGCTGATAGACCTCCACCGCCTCAAAACGGCGGCGCTGCATGTCCTCCATGCGGCTCAGCTGGGTCAGCGCCAGCGCGGCCTGAATGTCAAACATGTTGTATTTGTAGCCCGGCTCCTCGATGTCGTAGCGCCACGATCCTTCCTTGCCGTAACGATTCCACGCGCCCGCACTCATGCCGTGGCAGGAGAGCACCTGGGCTTTTTCCGCGATCTCGTCGTCATCCGTCACCAGCGCGCCGCCCTCGCCGCAGGCCAGATTCTTGGTCGCATAGAAGGAATAGCTCACCGCGCCGCGCGGATGATGGCCGATGAGTTCGCCGTTGTAGCGCGTTTCGACCGCGTGCGCCGCATCCTCGCTCAAAAACAGATTGTGCGCATCGCAGATTTGCCCGATCGCGCCCAAATCCGCCGCCAGGCCAGAATAATGTACCGGCACAACCGCGCGCGTCCTGGGCGTAACCTTCTTCTCGATTTCAGCCGGATCGATCAGACCCGTATTCGGATCGATATCTGCAAAGACGGGCGTCGCGCCGACATGCAGAATCGTGTTCGCCGTGGAGGCAAACGTCAGCGGCGTGGTGATCACTTCGTCCCCGGGGCCGATGTTCTGCGTCAGCAGCGCCAGATGCAGCGCCGCCGTGCAGGAGTTGACCGCGATGCAGTGCTTCGCGCCGACATACTCGGCAAACTTCTTTTGAAATTCCATCGTGCGCGGGCCCTTCGCCCACCAGCCGGAACGGATCACATCCGCATCCGCCTGCACCTCGGCTTCTGAAATATCCGGCAGACAAAAGGCCATCCAGTCCGGCCTTACCTGAAATTCACTCATGTTGTTCCTCCCGCCCGTTATCCGGGCTTTTCTTCTTCGAATTATAGCACAGTCGCCTCCATTCATCAAGGGACGGTTGCGCGTGGGGACGCGCAATGCTATAATCGGGTAAAGAACGATTGGGGCTTTGCCCCAAAACCCACCAAGAACCTGAGGTTCTTGGATTTCCCACTTATATATAGGGGCGCGCATTGCGCGTCTGAACGGATATGCGCATTCATTCGCATAGAAGGGAGCGTATCGCCATGAGCATGGAAGATTACATCGCCGCCCGCAAAGAGGGCATCAAGCAGCTGCATGCGCTCGAATCCCGCGGTCAGGATCCGTATCTGCCGGTGCTGGCCGAGCTTGTGCCCAAGCTCAACCAGATGGCCCAGGTGCCGCTGGGGCTGGTGCAGATTGGGCTGGATCAAATCGAGGGTACGGCCACCAAGGGACGCACGACGGCATTCGCGCGCGGCTTCCTGCCCCTGCTGGAACAGGATTCCGAATTTGCGACCAAATGGAGCATCCTTTACGACGGCATTGTGGAAGACGGTCTGCGTCAGCCCATCGTCGCGCTGGAATATTACAACCGCTTCTACATCGTCGAGGGCAACAAACGCGTGAGCGTCATGCGGCGGCTCGACGCGGTGAACATCGAGGCGAACGTCACGCGTGTTCTGCCGGAAGCCGAGGATAGCGAACGCTACCGCGTCTATCAGGAGTTTCTGAGCTTCTACGCGGATACCAAACTCAACTTCATCGTGTTCAGCCGCGAGGGCAGCTATGAAAGGCTTTACAAGCTGATCGGCAAAACGCCGGGCGAGAAATGGACGCCGGAGGATCTGTTCGATTTCCAGTCCTGCTTCTATCGCTTTCAACAGGCGTATGCCGCCAGACTCGGCGGCGAAATTCCCATGTCCGCGTGCGACGCGCTGCTGATTTATCTTGAAGTTTTCGGCTACAACAACAGCGTGGAGAAAACGCCGAACGAGTTCGAGCAGGATATCGAACGCATCCGCTCGGAATTCGTCGTCGCCGCGGCCAACAAGCCCGCCGCGCTGCTCTCCCAGCCGACGGAGGGCAAGCCGGGCTTTCTGCAATCCGTCTGGCACAGGCCGCCGCAGAAGGTGCGCTGCGCGTTTCTCTACAACCGTTCGCCGCAGGATTCCGGCTGGTCGTATTGGCACGAGCTGGGGCGCAAAGCGCTTGAGGATACCTTCGGCTCGCGCGTGGAAACCGTCTGCCGCGAAAACGTGTCGCAAGCCGATGCGGAAAGCGTCATCGAGCAGTTTATCGACGACGGATACGACGTGGTTTTCGCCGCTTCCCCCGTATTTCTGGAGGCCTGCGTGCGCCAGTGCGCCGCTCATCCAGGCGCCAAAATCCTCAACTGCTCCGTGCTCGCCAGCTACCACAACGTCCGCAGCTACTATCTGCGCGTATACGAAGCCAAGTTCATTTTGGGCGCGATTGCCGCGTCGCTTTCGGAAACGGATGAAATCGGCTACATCGCGGATTATCCCATCTACGGCACGCCCGCGTCGATCAACGCTTTTGCCCTCGGCGCGCAGCTGGTCAACCCGCGCGCCAAAATCGTGCTGGAATGGTCCACCCTGCCCGGCCACAGCCCGGAAGCGGCGCTGGCCGCGCGCGGCGTACACATCATTTCCAGCCGCGACATCAGCGCGCCGCATCTGGAATCCCGCGCGTTCGGCCTGTATCACGAGCAGGACGGCGTCATCTCCAACCTCGCCATGCCGGTCTGGGGCTGGGGCAAGCTCTACGAGGGCATCGTCCGCAGCATCCTCACCGGCGCATGGAACGACGAGGGCGAACACAACGCCGACCGCGCCATGAACTACTATATGGGCATGTCCACCGATGCCATCGATCTCATCTGCTCTCAACGCCTGCCCGTGCGCACGCGTCGGCTGGTCGATCTGCTGCACGAACGCATCCGGGCCGGCGCGTTCCTGCCTTTCGTCGGGCCGATTGCCGACCAGAGCGGCCAAATCCGCGTGGAGGCCGACGTGGCGCTCACCCCGCAGGAAATCATCCGCATGGATTATCTGGCGGATAATATCGTCGGCCGCATTCCCTCGATGGACGAGCTGAACGACGTCGCCAAGGGCCTTGTCTCGCTGCAAGGCATCCGCGCCGCCACAAAGGAGTGAGCCGATGAAGATTCTGCTGCTCGCCGATCAGGCCGAGCCCACCCTGTGGGAGCATCTGGACAAGCGCAAACTGGAGGGCGTGGAGCTGGTGCTCTCCTGCGGCGACCTGCCCGCCAGCTACCTGTCCTTTCTCACCTGCTTCACCTCCGCGCCGATCCTCTATATCCGCGGCAACCACGACGACCGATATGACAAGCATCCGCCGGAGGGCTGCGAGTGCATCGAAGATCAGGTCGTGACCGTCGGCGGTCTTCGCATTCTCGGCCTCGGCGGTTCCATGCGCTATAACAGAGGGATCAACCAGTACACCGAACGGGAAATGCGCCAGCGCGTCAATCGTCTGCGCTTCAAACTCTGGCGCAGCGGCGGCATCGATATTCTGCTGACCCATTCCCCCGCGCGCCATCTGGGCGACGACACCGATCTGGCGCATATCGGGTTTGAAACCTTTCTGGATGTGATGGATCGCTATCACCCGCGCTACATGGTTCACGGCCATGTCCATCAAAACTATCAGTATAACTTCAAGCGCATCCGCCAGCACGGGGATACAACCGTCATCAACGCATTCGGCTATTATCTTCTGAATGTGCCAAATTCCGAACATTCATGAATTGACCCGCTTCAAATTTCGTCATTTCCTTGCTTTTTTACGGATCCGCTCCTATAATATGGAGGATATGCGCGGCGGTCTGTCGCGCGCAAACTTCATATTTACAAAGGAGATATCGCCATGCAGAACCAAGGTATCCGCGACGCGCGCTCACTGGGCACGCCGAAAATGCTCGTTCTGGGTCTTCAGCACATGTTCGCCATGTTTGGCGCAACCGTGCTCGTGCCTGCGCTGACGGGGCTGTCCGTCTCCGCGACGCTGCTGTTCGCCGGTCTGGGCACGCTCTTTTTCCACTTCCTCACGAAGGGTAAGGTTCCGGCTTTTCTGGGCAGTTCGTTCGCGTATCTGGCCGGTTATGCCGCCATCGCGCCGAACGGCGAGACCGCGCTTCTCCCCTATGCCTGCGTGGGCGTCGCCGCTTCCGGCCTGCTGTATCTGATTCTGTCGGCGCTGGTGCGCGGCTTCGGCGCGAACCGCGTCATGCGCTTCTTTCCGCCCGTCGTCACCGGCCCGATCATCATCTGCATCGGCATGACGCTGGCCCACTCCGCCATCAATAACTGCACCGGCAGCTGGGATATCGCGCTTGTCGCTATCATCACGGTGATCGTCTTCAACATCTGGGGCAAGGGCATGCTGCGCATCATCCCGATTCTGCTGGGCGTGCTCGTCTCCTATGTCTATGCCGCCGTCACCGGCCGTGTGGATTTCTCCGGCGTGGCCAGCGCCGCGTGGATCGGCCTGCCGGTGAAGATGGAAAACACCGTCTTCTCCCTGATCGGCAATTGCGACATGAATCTGCTCGTGACCGCCGTCATCGCCATCATGCCCATCGCGTTCGCGACGATGATCGAGCACATCGGCGACATCTGCGCCATCTCCTCCACCGTCGGCGAAAACTTCATCGCCGATCCGGGCCTGCACCGCACGCTGCTGGGCGACGGTCTGGCGACGACCATCGCTTCCCTGTTCGGCGCGCCGGCCAACACCACCTACGGCGAGAATACCGGCGTTCTGGCGCTGACCCGCGTGTATGATCCGCTCGTCATCCGTCTGGCCGCCGTGTACGCGATCATCGCGTCCTTCTGCCCGAAGTTCGCGGCGCTCGTCTCCGCCATGCCGACCGGCACCATCGGCGGCGTTTCCCTGATTCTGTACGGCATGATCTCCGCCATCGGCGTGCGCAATCTGGTCGAAAATCAGGTTGACCTCTCCAAGAGCCGCAACGTCATCGTCGTCTCCCTGATTATCTCGCTGGCGCTGGGCATCACCTTCTCCGCCGCGAGCGCAATCACCTTCCACGTCGGCGAGTTCACGCTGAACTTCTCCGGCCTGGCCGTCGCCGCCATCGTCGGCATTGTGGTCAACGCCATCCTGCCGGGCAAGGATTACGACTTCCAGAATAACTACGAATACGGCAAGACGACTGAGGATCACGGTCAGATGCTGTAAGGCATCTTCAATCTCGTTTCGCTCGACAGCTTCCTCTCAGAGGGAGCTGTCTTTTTGCGTTTCTATAAAAATCGAGTGGATACATCTGCCCGTACTCCTTCATATCCACCCCATTTTTATTCTGCTTTGCTCTTCGACATCCATGCGAACCTTTCCATCTATGTAAGTTGTAGCGCGCAAAAAGGATGCGAACCTTTTCAGGTTCGCATCCCCATCATGATTCTCTTTTACTCTTTCAGCGCTTCGGCCACAATACCGCCAACCAAACGGCCGGAGGTATAAGCCCAGCCCTGAGCTGCACCGCCATAAGTCACATAAGCCTTCGTCTCAGAGAACAGAACGCCCATGCAATCCGTGCCAACTGCGTACAAACCTTCAATCGGCGTTTCGCCATCCGCTTTGAGTACTTGGAATTTCGTATTGATATCCAAACCGCCACAGGTCGAATAGCAGTAAGAAGATCCGACAATTCCGTAATATATCTCACCGGTCACCGGCACGAGGTACTTGGCATCCTTGCCGAATTCCTCATCCACGCCCGTCTCGCAATAGCCGTTATAGTTCTTAACCGTCTCGGCCAACACCGTGCCGTCAAGCCCCATCTTTTCAGCCAATTCCTCAATGGATCCCGCCTTATAGACATACCCAGCCTCGATCGCCGCATCAAGAATTTCGTCCGCATTGGCGATAGGGGTGTTCGCCGGAATGCTCGTACCATAGCCCAGGTAGCTGGTAGACGGGCCATACGGCACTTCATCAAAACCTTCGGATGCAATCTTGGCAACCTGATCGCTGCCATAAATCGTATAGAAATGCGGGCCGGAAATCCACGGGTTAAACATGGACAGCGCAGTCTCGCTCGTATAACGCTTCGCGTCTTTACCGACAGCCAGCACATTGGAGGAGATCGCCATGTTCAGCGGCAGATCGCCTTCGGACCAAACTGCCGGACGGCCAGTCGCCACGCCCATCTGTCCTTCAATCTCGTGGGTCGGATATCCCGGCAGGAAGCCATCCACGCCACCGACATGTACCATGGGGGGCACGCTGATGTTGTAGGTGCCTGCGCCGTCATCCAACGCTGCCTGAATCATCTTGCCATCATTCTGCTGCATGCCGAACATCTTCCATGCGCCTTTGATCGGATAATAGGTATTTTCAAAATACTTTTCTTCCATCTCAGCGCTGCCCGCAAAGCCGCCAGTCGCCAGAATCACCGCATCCGCATGGATAACATATTCCGTGCCATCCGCCGTACTGCGTGCGAGAATGCCAGTCACTTTTCCGTCTTCATGAATCAGATCATAGCCCTCGGTTTCCAGCAGGTAGGTGCCGCCAAGTTCCTGGAAGCGCTTATACGCCTCAGTATAATACCCCTCGGTAAGCGCCTTGTTGCCGGTAATCGGCGTATATGCACACCAGCTGTTGCCCGCAAATGTAGATGCGGTATCAAAGGAAAAACCGAACTGGGTCAGCCAATCATCCGTATAACCGCTCTCATCGATCATCAGACGAACCATTTCTTCCTTTGCCTGCTGCTTGCCCTCGTAAGTGGTGTAGCTCAACCAGTCCTGATAGAGCGCTTCCGCATCAATCAGATTTTCGCCTGCGGCTTTGGTTCGTTTTTCTTTGGTCACAGGATCAGTCCAGTCGGCAATCTCAGCCTCAACCTGGCTGGGCACATTCAACGCCATCGGGCCGCTGGTAAGTACGGAAGTACCGCCAAACTTGCCGGCCTTGTCGATTGCCAAAACGGAAAGACCGTTTTGCGCCGCACTCAGCGCAGCCGCCGTACCGGAACCGCCCATACCGACGACAAGCACCTGTGTATTCAACTCAATGGTCTCGTTATTCTTCTCTGGAATCGTCTGGAAAGCCTTAATCGCAGAAGCATCGCTGCCGCCCGCTGTCAACGCCTGCGTGAGCGCATCTTCAACCGCCTGACGCACGCCGTTGCTGGAGGCGGTCGCCCCCGTGATAGCATCCACCGCAATGGATTGATGCTCAATCATGCGCGGGATCATACGATCTACAACTGTCTGAAGCAGCGCAGGTTTTTCAGAGGTATTGACCTCATCAACTTCAATCGCAGTGATTTTTTCTTCATCTACGGTCACATTAACCGTCAGCGGCTCGCTGATGCGGAACCCCAAGCCCTTGCCGGTATAGGTGCCGGGCGCCATTTTTACAACCGCTTCCGTGTTCTGACCGCTCGCTTGCGCAATACAATCCTCCACAGCGCTTATCACAGCCTTGCTGGTGAAGGTTGCGCCCGATACCGTATCCACCTGTGCGCTCTGCGCGTTAAGAATTGCTGCGGGCAGTTTTTCTGCTGCCACACTGCCGATCCCGCTCGTCTCATCTGGCGCCTCAACCTGCACATCCGTCATGCCCTTCTCATCAAAGGTCACGCTCACACTGACCACGCCGCCAAAGCCCTTGGTCTGCGCCGCGTACGTTCCCGGCGTATACACGTTCTCGGCAAATCCATGCGGCACAGCCGCACCAACCAAAGCCAGCGCCGCCGCCATTGCCATCCATTTTTTCATTAGGATTGCTCTCCTTTCTTCTCCCCCGATCTTTTATCGGGTTTGGCAAAATTATAGCAATCCATTCACAAAATAACAAATTCACATTTCTGATGATTCCATCATTAAAAACGATGTAAAGCGCTCAATCCACGCCTGAGTGGGCTGATCTTTATTCCATAGCAGACAAATACGCTCCATGTGAGGCTCTTTCATCGGTACATATGCAAGATTGGGATGCGGCCTGCATGCGCTTTTCACTGCCATGGACATTCCATATCCCGCTGCAACCAGTGTTTCCACACTTTCCTGTGAATTCACATAGGCATAAACCGGCTTGGCAACGCCCTCGATCGTCCACGCTGCAAGACGCTCGGTTTTATCACTTCCACTGAGCAAGATCAGCCGTTCTTTCTCCAAATCCTCTTTCGACACTGCTTTTCGATTCGCAAGAGGATGATTGCCGGGCAGCATGGCAAGCACAGCTTCCTCCTTCAAGATATGGTAACTCATCCAATTCTTTAAGTTATACTCCGGCCAAAACAGAGAAATCATGCAGTCAATCTGTCCGTTCTCCATCTGGGTAATCAGCTCCGTGTGCTGTCCATGCGTCACCAGAACCTTGACATTTGGATATGTTTCTCGAAAGCGTTCCAACGCTCTCGGCAAATTTTCCCGACACAGATCACCGTTACAGCCAATGCGAAATACATGCTGATATCCTTTTGCTATGCTCTGCACAAGCAATCTTGAATTATTTACCTGATTTAAAATCTTACGCGCCTCCAAAACCAGCGTCTCCCCTTCCGCTGTCAGACGAAGTACGCGTTTCTCCCGAACAAACAACGTTACACCAAGTTCCTTTTCCAATGCAGAAATCTGCTGGCTCATCGCAGACTGCACGATAAAGCATGCTTGTGCCGCTTCCGTAAAATTCAGGTATTCAGCTGCCGACAAAAAATATTGCAGTTGCTTAAATTCCATAGTTCACCCTTTTGGGCTCATGATTCTGCTCTATCGCATCTGAACCAGTCGCCAAACAATAGATCTCATATCAATCTCTATCTTACAGAAGGAGCTATCGCTCAAAACGAGACTGGAAGAGTTCGTTATCCATTCTCTTCCAGCGTCCCAACCAGTTCCTGCGCGCTTCTCACATTCTGCCTGTCACAGTACGCGTCCAGTTCCCGAATGATGCGCGGGCAGGCGAACGGATCGGTGAAATTCGCCGTGCCAACCATGACGGCCTTCGCGCCGCAGAGCATGAACGCCGCCGCGTCCTCGCCGTTTTCGATGCCGCCCATGCCGATAATCGGAATATGCACCTTTTTGGCGCTCTGCCAGACCATGCGCAGCGCAACCGGCCGCACCGCCGGGCCGGACAGGCCGCCCGTGTTGTTGGCCAGCACCATTTTGCGTTTGTTCGTGTCCACCGCGATGCCCGTCAGCGTGTTGATCATGGAAATCGCGTTCGCGCCCGCCTCTTCGGCAGCCAGCGCGTTTTCCGTGATGTCGGATACATTCGGGGTCAGCTTGACGATCAACGGCTGTTTGGCCGCCGCCTTCACTGCCTTCGTGATGGCGTACACGCTTTCCGGCTTCACGCCGAAGGCCACGCCGCCCTCATGCACATTTGGGCAGGAGATATTCATTTCCAGCAGATGCACGCCCGTGCCCGCCAACCGTTCGGCCATCTGCACATACTGTTCCACGCTCGTGCCCGTGATGTTGGCGATCACGGCGACGTTTTTGGTCAGCAGCCACGGCAGGTCGTTCTCGATGAAGCTCTCCACGCCGGGGTTTTGCAGGCCGACGCTGTTGAGCATGCCGCTTGGCGTTTCCGCAATGCGCGAAGGCGGGTTGCCCGTGCGCGGCAGCAGGCTCAATCCCTTGACGGAAATGCCGCCCAGCTGGCCGATATCATACAGTTCGTCGTATTCGCGGCCAAAACCGAACGTGCCGCTCGCCGCAATAATCGGGTTTTTCAGTTTCACGCCGCACAAGTCGAGGGAAAGATCAGCCACGCAGACACACCTCCTTCGCGTCGAACACCGGGCCGTCCTTACAGACGCGCGCATAGTGCCAGCCGCCGTCCGGCTGCATGATCTTCACATTGCAGCCCAGACAGGCGCCGATGCCGCAGCCCATCCGCTCTTCCAGCGAGAGCTGGCACGGCACGTCATATTTTTCGCAGAGCGCCTGCACCGCCGCCAGCATCGGCGTCGGCCCGCACGCCATCACGAGATCCGGCCTGCGCGCCAAAATCGCCGCTTCCAGCGGCCGGGTCACCAGCGCGCGCTCGCCCAGAGAGCCGTCGTCGCTGACCGCCGTCACCGCACAGGGCGACTGCGTCATGCCGTAGGCATGCGCCGCCGTGCGGAAGCCGAAGAATGCGCGGCTCTCCGCCGTCGCAAACGCATCCATCGCGCAGCAAATCGGCGCGACGCCCACGCCGCCGCCGACAAAGTAAACGCACGCCGCGCCCCTGCCGTCGAAGCCTGTGCCCAGCGGGCCAAGCACGCGGATCGTCTCCCCCGGCTTGCAGGCGCAGAGCATCTGCGTGCCCGCGCCCTTGGGCTGAATCGCCAGCGTCAGCGTGCCCACCGCCGCGTCCACCGCCATCAGGCTGATGGGGCGGCGCAGCACGTGCCCGCTGTCCGGCACAAGCATGTGGATGAACTGCCCCGCCTTGGCCTGTGCCGCAATTTCCGGCGCGGAAAGGATGAGACGCACCAGCTCCTGCGCCAGCGGCTCACAGCTGAGCACGCGCGCGGTCGTATCCTGCATGTCCGTCCCTCCTCACTGGATGGCCTTGCCGACGGCCGCGAGGCTGCTCGCAAGGTCTTCCTTCATGCGCAGCGCTTCCTCGCGCGCCGCCGCGTCGAAGGCCATGCCCTCGCGCTTTTTCCACGCGCAGAGGATCGACCGGGAGGCGTTGACAATCGCGCCGTTGCCGTTCGCGTCGAAGCAGCCCGCGATGTCCGTTCCCTTCGCGCCCTGAGCGCCATAACCCGGCACGAGGAAGAACGCATGCGGCATGCGCGCACGCAGTTCAATGCCCTGCTGGGGATAGGTCGCGCCGACGACCGCGCCGACGGCGGAATACCCGCTCTCGCCGCGCGTCTCCTCCCCCCATGTCTCAACCAGATCGGCCACCGCCTGATACAGCGTGCGCCCGTCTTCAAAACGCATGTCCTGAAGCTGGCCGGAGGACGGATTGCTCGTCTTCACCAGCACGAACACGCCCGTTCCGTTGTCGCGGCAGGCGTCGGTAAAGGGCTTGATGCCGTCCACACCGAGATACGGGTTGATCGTCGCGATGTCCGCGCCGAATGCGGCCTGCGCGCCATCCGGCATATCCGTCTTGCCGACATAAGCGTTTGCGTAACACGCGGCCGTCGCGCCAATGTCGTTGCGCTTCACGTCCGCCATCACGATAAGCCCCTTTTCATGCGCATAGCGGATCGTCTTTTCGTAGACTTCCATGCCTGCCGGGCCATACATCTCATAATACGCCACCTGCACCTTGACCGCCGGCACAATGTCGCACAGCGCGTCAATCAGGCGCACGTTGTAGGCGTAAACAGCTTTCGCCGCATCCTCGAAGGAATGAATGCCGTTTGGCAGAACTTCCCTGACAAAGTTTTCCGGCAGATATTCAATGCGGGTATCAAGGCCCGCGACAGTCGGGTTTTTCAGTTCAGAAATTCGCTTTGCGAGTTTTTCCATGATATTCATATTTATAACCCTTTCTTGGGGCTTTGCCCCAAACCCCAGCAGGGAACGCGTTCCCTGCACCCTTTCTTCGCTTCGCGGCGTTCTGCCGCCGCCTTACCCTTTCCTTCCATGAACCGCATTGCGGTTCATGAAGCGGGAGGTGTCGGAACCTCAGGTTCCGACCGGAGTTTGAGGCGGAGCCTCAATCGTTTCTCAATCGTTTCCCTGATAGGCGGTCCTGCCGCCGACCAGCGTCAAAGCGATTTCGCCAAAGTAGCGCTTGCCGTCAAACGGCGTGTTTTTGCCGCGGGAAAGGAACTTGCTTGCGTCCACAACCACTTCTTTGTCCGGGTCGAAGACCGCCACGTCCGCCGCGCTGCCGATGGAAAGACTGCCGCCCGGAACGCCCAGCAGCTTCGCCGGGCGCACGCTCATCCGCTCGATCAAATCGGAGAGCGTCATTCTGCCGGATTTCACCAGCATGGTGTTGCTGATGCAGAACGCCGTCTCAAACCCGCTGATGCCGCTTGCCGCCAGATGGAACTCGCAGCGCTTCTCATCCTCGTGGTGCGGCGCATGGTCGGTCGCAATCACGTCAATCGTGCCGTCGCACAGGCCCTCGATGCAGGCCAGCCTGTCCGCTTCCTCGCGCAGCGGCGGATTCACGCGGCACCGACTGTCGTAGCCGATGACCCACTCGTCCGTCGCTCCGATGTAGTGCGGCGTGGTCTCCGCCGTCACGCGAACACCGCGCGCTTTCGCCTCGCGCACCAGCTGTACGCCGCCCCGCGTGGAGACGTGGCACAGGTGAATCCGCTTGCCCTCCGCCTCCGCAACCAAAATGTCGCGGGCAATCATCACCTCTTCCGCCGCGCGCGTGATGCCCGGCAGGCCCAGCTTCGTGGAGATAAAGCCCTCGTTCATCACGCCGTCGCCGACGAGGTTCTTATCCTCGCTGTGACTCATGATGAACAGGCCGAAGTGATCGGCATACTGCATCGCCAGACGGAACAGGTTTGAATTCGCTACCGGCTGGCCGTCATCGGAAATCGCGATGATGCCTGCTTCCTTCATCCGGCCGATTTCCGCCATTTCCACACCGTTTAGGCTCTTGGAAACCGCGCCGACCGGGTAGACGTGTACGCCGCTTCCCTGCGTCTCCGCTTTTTCAATGATATAGCGCGTCACCGCCGCATTGTCATTGACCGGCTTGGTGTTGGGCATGCAGCAGACCGCCGTAAAACCGCCGTGCGCCGCCGCGCGCGTGCCGGAAACGATATCTTCCTTGTATTCCTGACCGGGATCGCGCAGATGGCAGTGCATGTCGATAAAGCCCGGCGCGACGACCTTGCCCGCCGCGTCGTAAACCGCCGCGCCCCCGGCAGAAAGCCCCTCGCCGACGGCCGCAATTTTTCCATCTTCAACCAACACGTCTGCAACCCGATCCAAACCGTTGGCCGGGTCGATCACACGGCCGCCCCGAATCAAAAGCTTTTCCATCACGCATTCTCCCTTCTGGTGAGCATGTAGAGCAGCGCCATGCGCACAGCCACGCCGCTTTCAACCTGTTGAGTAATGACCGACTGACCGCAGTCCGCGACGCTCGAAGCGATTTCCACGCCGCGGTTCATCGGACCGGGGTGCATGACCAGCGCATCCTTTTTCGCCAGCGCCAGCCTTTCCGGCGTGATCTCCCAATGGTCGCAATATTCCGCCACGGAGGGGAACAGCCCCTTCTGCTGGCGCTCGCGCTGAATGCGCAGACCCATCACGACGTCCGCGTTTTCGCACGCGTCCTCAATCGTCGGAGCGATGGCGCAGCCCAGCTCGTCCATGCGCGGCGGAATCAGCGTCGGCGGCGCGCAGAGCACGACCTTCGCGCCCATCGTTGTCAGGCCGTAGATGTTGCTGCGCGCCACGCGGGAATGCATCACATCGCCGCAGATGGCGACCTTCGCGCCCTCCAGCGCGCCGAGGTGCTCCCGCATCGTCAGCATGTCCAGCAACGCCTGCGTCGGATGCTCGTTCATGCCGTCTCCTGCGTTGATGACGCTCGCCTTCACATGTTTGGCCAGCAGCGTCGGCGCGCCGCTCATCGGATGGCGGATGATGATGACGTCCGTGCCCATCTGGTCAAGCGTCACGCCGGTATCGATGAGCGTTTCGCCCTTGGCCACGCTCGACGCGCTGGCGGAGATATTCGCCGCCGCGGCGGACATGTATTTGCTCGCCAGCTCGAAGGACATGCGCGTGCGCGTGGAATTTTCATAGAACAGCGTCACGATGGATTTTCCCTGCAAATGCGCCGTCTTTTTGTTGTTGGATCGAACAACCTGGCGCATCATCAGCGCCGTATCGAGAATGGAGGTGATCTCCTCGCGGCTCACGCCGTCAAGACCCAGCAAATCTTTGCGCTTCATGCTCACTCGCTCCTTTTGTCATACAGAACGACGCTCATGTCGCCGTCAAATTCCGGCACACGCACGCCGACCAGCTCGTTTTTGCTCGTCGGCAGATTTTTGCCGACGTAATCCGCACGGATTGGCAGTTCCCTGTGACCGCGATCCACCATTACCGCCAACTGAATGCAGCTCGGCCGCCCCATGTCGCAGATCGCGTCCATCGCCGCGCGCGCCGTGCGCCCGGAAAAGAGCACGTCGTCCACCATCACAATGCGCGCGTCCTGCACCTGAAAGGGAAGGTCTGTCGCGTTGACGACCGGATGCTCGGAGAGGATGGAGAGATCGTCGCGGTAGAACGTGATATCCAGCACGCCCAGCGGTAGTTTCACGCCCTCCACCTGTTCGATCATCTCCCGCAGCATCTTCGCCAGCGTCACACCCCGGCGCTGAATGCCCACCAGTCGGAGGTTTTCCACGCCGTCGTTGTTTTCGATGATTTCATGCGCAATGCGCCGAAGCGCGCGCTTCATGGCATTCTCATCCATGATGTCGGCCTTGAACTTGAGCTTTGAAGTATCCATGATTCGCCTTCCTCTCCTGCTGTCGAACGTTCTTTTTTAACTACTTCCGCCGCAACTTCATTGTGCCACCCTTCGGCGTTTTTTCTTTCAGATTCAACACATTTTAAAAAATGCTTCTGCTGAACAGGTTTCTTACGCCTCAAGGCTCCCTCTCAGAGGGAGCTGGCACGCCGAAGGCGTGACTGAAGGAGTGACATAAAAAATGCCCCGTTCCGGAGTTCGGAACAGGGCAAACAAAGGGATGGACTTTCCCCTTTACCACACATTTGCCGCCTTGCCGACCTCACGGGATCGAATTAAAGGCTTATTTCTTATCTCTGCGATTATATCACCTTTTTGGGGGATTCGTCAATTCTTGTTTTTGCATCGTTCGGCATATTCGTCAAATTGCTCACAATTTGCTCCATTCCTTTTGAACGCCGCGCATTCTTTCGCTTACTTCGCCACCGCTTCGTTGGCTTCTGCCGAGCAGACCGCCGCCAGCGCACGCTTGGCCGTCTCCATGCGCTTATCCGTCTTCAGGATAAACATGCTCGTTGCGTTGATGAGCACCACCTGACCGTTGGCCGTCGGGAAGCCCTCACGCGCAGATCAAAGTCATAGTTGTTGAGCTTGCGGCCCGCGCCCGTGACCGCGCTGGTGAAGCTGGTCATGAACGCCGATTCGCCGACGAGGAACTCGTCGCGCTCGTCGAACGCCTCATAGACAAAATAACAATACCGATTTCAGTCTGCTCCCCTCGTGCGAGGGGAGACCGAAAGCGAAAGCAAGCAAAACCCGCATATACAAATTTCAATCCACTCCCCTTATGCGAGGGGAGACGAGTGCGACCGTGTGATAACATTAAACTCAGCGGAATTTCAATCCACTCCCCTCATGCGAGGGGAGACCAGCGGTACTATGAAGGCCAGCACGACATTCTGATTTCAATCCACTCCCCTCATGCGAGGGGAGACGTTCAGCGTCATTTTGTTACTCCTTTCGTATAAATTTCAATCCACTCCCCTCATGCGAGGGGAGACCTTTTAAGCATCGACAAGGCCACAGTGCGCGATATTTCAATCCACTCCCCTCATGCGAGGGGAGACCGCCCTCGTCGGCATTGTGGTCAACGCCATCCTATTTCAATCCACTCCCCTCATGCGAGGGGAGACTCAGGGCTTGGGGAAGATATCGGCAGCAGTATATATTTCAATCCACTCCCCTCATGCGAGGGGAGACCGTAAACGACCAGACGGGCGCAGTCAATATTTTTATTTCAATCCACTCCCCTCATGCGAGGGGAGACCGAATCATCTGCGAAATGCGGGAGGCTACACATGATTTCAATCCACTCCCCTCATGCGAGGGGAGACGCCACTCCGCGCTGTTGCTGTACCCTTCATCCTCAAATTTCAATCCACTCCCCTCATGCGAGGGGAGACCCTAGCCTATAATCATCTACTTCCAAGCAATCGGATTTCAATCCACTCCCCTCATGCGAGGGGAGACTTTTGGCGCGCGCCGTAAACGTCCCTGCGCGTGATTTCAATCCACTCCCCTCATGCGAGGGGAGACTCGTAAACTCTGCCATAAAGTTCTCCTTTCATCATTTCAATCCACTCCCCTCATGCGAGGGGAGACTCAGTCAGCGGGAAGACATGGATGTGATCAAAGTTATTTCAATCCACTCCCCTCATGCGAGGGGAGACGCCAGCAGGCAAGCCAGCCACGGTAACTTTCATATTTCAATCCACTCCCCTCATGCGAGGGGAGACGTGCATCGCCCACGGATAAAGGCTATTCACATCATTTCAATCCACTCCCCTCATGCGAGGGGAGACATTCAAAACCGTTCCGAAACAGCCAGTTTATAATAATTTCAATCCACTCCCCTCATGCGAGGGGAGACCGACGTGTTCGAAGAACGTCATCCGGAAGACACATTTCAATCCACTCCCCTCATGCGAGGGGAGACACCAGACATATCAACGGATTTGATATATATAACAATTTCAATCCACTCCCCTCATGCGAGGGGAGACTTTGCAATACGTCTCATATGATTTCACATCATCATTTCAATCCACTCCCCTCATGCGAGGGGAGACACGACGGCGGGGCGAATGTGTCCCGCCGTTTCTTATATTTCAATCCACTCCCCTCATGCGAGGGGAGACTTGCCAAATACTCATACATTCCTGTTATCATATCATTTCAATCCACTCCCCTCATGCGAGGGGAGACGATTCTCATTTTGTTCCGGTCGGCATTGTGGCGGCGAATTTCAATCCACTCCCCTCATGCGAGGGGAGACCCCTCTGGCCAGATGTCCTTTATGGGCCTGTTTATTTCAATCCACTCCCCTCATGCGAGGGGAGACAACGGCATTTCGACTTTCTCGGCGGGTTCAAGCGATTTCAATCCACTCCCCTCATGCGAGGGGAGACGTCATTCTGTCGCAACCTCCTTGATCTCTTTAATCATTTCAATCCACTCCCCTCATGCGAGGGGAGACAAGGGAACTAACCGTTTCGGCGATACCATCGAAATTTCAATCCACTCCCCTCATGCGAGGGGAGACATAACGGCACAGGAACAGTAAACACATCTAATAATTTCAATCCACTCCCCTCATGCGAGGGGAGACCATCACCGCGCGCGACTACAATATCATCATGGGCGATTTCAATCCACTCCCCTCATGCGAGGGGAGACAGCATAAACCTCTAAAAATCCGTTTGGATTCAAGGCAGTCTATACAACAAAAACATCACAGCTCATTTTTCTAAGACTTTAAAGCCTTTTTTATGGCCTAAAATCAAGCTGCTTTGGGTGCGAAGCCTCCCGAAAAGTCATGACAGCTTCACCTTCGCACGGCTTTTCAGAGAATGCATCTCATCACTCCATGATTTGGCAAGTCACGCCTTGCGGCAGATGATCCGTATCAACGTTAAACTGATAGTCCTCAAAACTACGAGGAGCGGCAACCTCAGATTTACGCTGAACATCCACGAGTTTGAACAGCTTCCATGCGGGGGCTTCGCCCAATTCACTGTCATGCTTGAAGATAATCAGTTTGCGGACGGCCATCATACCGCGCGCGGCAGAGCGGTCGTTTTCAAACATATTCAAAATTGCTTTCCAAAGGAGTGCCAAATCGTCCTCGTCAAATCCGGTCGTTTTGCGTGCCAGATTGGCGGATATGAAGCCCTCCGCGCGGTAAAGGCCGTAGGGGACGATGAATTTGCGGCCCATCTCTGTGCCTTTTTTGGCTGCATCCTCTTCCGTGGTGATAGCCACACGGGTGATCGTCACTTCCTGCGGCATGATGGGATCAACACTTTTGGCGAAGCCGAGCTGAACCGGGCCGCGCACCTGGCCGCAGTTGAGCGAAGCCTTGACGAACGTCGTCATCACCGCGCCGAACGTGCGAATATCGAAGTAATGGCCGCACATATACTGCATCAGCTTCTTGTCAATATCCGGATCGTTTTTTTTCAATGCTTTCAAATCCGTTTCCTTATGTCCCGCCGATTCGAGAGCGGCTTTGTCACTGGCATTGAGCGGCACACCATCCTTGATGTAAATGCCGAAGCGCGAATCATCCTCTTTGACAGTTTCCACATAGTTGCGGATTTTGCGCTTCAGGCAGACATCCGTCACCAGTCCGCAGCCCGTTTCCGGATCAACGCGCGGCATATTGCCCGCATCGGGATCACCGTTCGGGTTGCCGTTTTCCACATCAAAAAGAATCACGAAGTCATATCGATTCCGAATCACATCAGCCATTGTCCTTCTCCTCCTTCTTAGTGAACAGCTTTTGTTTCTGATGATAGTAGCCCAGCTGGAAAATGCCCTGATCCTGCAAGCTCAAACGCGCCGGATAGCTCTGCGTCACATCGCCGAGCAATTCGGTTATCATCTTATCGTAATAGACCTCCGCGCCGCCGCCGATTTTGCCAAGGTGACTCTGTGCCAGACGCAGCAGCGTCGGGAACACGAGCGCAGGCGTTGCACAGGCAGAATTGAAATAACGATCCTTGATGGTCGTATTGATATTCGGATTAGCTCTTTGCTGCACAGCCTCCAGCACCGCGAAAAGCCTGCCCAGCCGATAGGGCAGATAGGTCGATTGTTCATTCAGCTCCACGTCCAAAACCTCCTTATAAACATGTATCTGTTCTTTCTGCTGTTCAACGACATTGCGCAACAAATAGGCTTTAATCATTGCAGCTTTTTCATGTGTAATTTTCTGCTCCGCACGGACGCGGATTTCTATCTGTGTGAATAATGTTGATGGATAGCGCGAACCGCTCAGTATTGCATTTAACATTTCTTCAACTAGTTGACGTTGAAATTTGGGCGGTTTATTGGGATTTTTTATAGCTGTCTCCCTTAATAGTGCCCACATGGAAAGCGACTCCCGCTCATCAGATGCCGAGCGAACAATCTTCAAATCATCTTGATGTTTCTGATAATTTTTTGCAAATTCGTCAAAGGAGTTTTGCAGAAAGAAGCATACGGACAATCTGGACGCATTCGGCGCAAGTCCCAGAATATAGAATCGGTTTTTCGGGTTCAGCGGCACGTTGGCCCAATTCACGGTGCGTCCCTGACAGAGCGCAGTCAGCACGCCGTTCAGTTCCTTCTGCGTGATTTCGTTTTTCTCCTCGCCGCCCATGCCCATCATCGCCATGAACGCGCTGCCGTAGGCCGGTTCAGCGCCTTCCGCCCAGTAAACGAGCGTCGTGTCTCCCAGCCTTCCGTGGAAATCCGCTTGACCAACCATGTAATTGAGCGCTGCGCCGTAGGCAAAAGCAGCATATTTGCCAACCGGCGCGTTGCGTCCCTGTCCCTGATTGTCGCGCGCGCTTTCCTTGCCATAGGATTCAAACGCGGGCGCATTGAAGGAAACCAGCGACGCGCCGGAGGACTGCGCCCCCATCACGCCTTTGATGCTTGGATGCAGAATCGCAATCGGCCCTTCTTCACCCGTGACCAGACAGCGCCCCATCACCGCATCATCCGACTTGGCGTAGGCTTCGTCCCACGCGCGGCGGATTTCCGGTACATCCTGCGCAAGCTGAGGTTCTCCATCCGCATCCTGCGTCACAAAGACGATATTACCGCCCTTAAGCAGCGTATCCAAATTGGGCTGAATTGCCGGGTGTTGCGCCGCGTTTTCGGGCTTCCAAATCTCAAAAAAATTCAAAATCGCCTTAGCCGTTGGGTGCCGCACATCCTTCAAGATGGCCTGATGCTTCCGCGCGCACGCCGCAAAGCATTCGCGCGTTCGTTCCGGCTTCCCTTTCGCGTCAACGCCCAGCACATAGGCGGAATTATCGCACAGAAAATTCGCCGCCACGCCACTGGAACGCTTCACGGGGTCGGGCAGTTTCATCGTCCGCGGAATCTGCTTGCCCTTTGCATCCGTACCGCCCATCGCCAGCAGACTTTTCACCTGCCCGTCCGCGTCCAGTTCCAAGCCCCAGCTGACCTTCACCGGCGACCAGCCCGGCTTTTCCAACTCGCCCCGCTCGGCCAGCGCTTCATAACAATGAACCAACGCTTGCAGGATCATTTGATCACCTCGCAATTCGTCAGGTCAAGCACGCCGTTTTCCAGTTTGGCGCGGAAAAACATCGGCTGCATATCGTTCGGATCTGAAAAATCGATGTCAAACATCATAAGACCCAAATCCCGCGTTTCCGGAATGGTTTCAATTTTGCCGCCTTCCCACAGGCCGAAATGCGCCGTGCATTCGCGCGTGCCTAAATACGGCTGAGCGTATGCCTGGCCCCGGCGCAGTCTGCGCTTGATGATATCCTGAAACTTGCCCGGATTATCCGATGCGCTGGCCTTGTCGGTCATTTCAAAATGCGCCTCGATGACGTAATGCACATTGCGGAGCATCGTCGTCGCCCGCTGCTGGATATCCTCGTTGCGTTCGATATACGAAGCCGCCTTGCCGTTGGCCTCCGACAGAATTGCGCTTGCCAGTATTTTGGATTTGACCTCGTTGCGCCGCAGATTGGTAAACCGAATCGGATTCATGACATAAACCTTGTCAATATGCCAGCGCAAGCCCGGATGCCAATAAACGCTTTCAAGCATCCCGCGCGCACCGCTTGGCGTCGGCACATCGTATGAATAACGCTCGGTTTTGAGTTCCGGGCGCGACCAGCATGCGTAGTCGCCCCAGACTTCCATTTGAACGGACATGTTTCTCACCTCCATATCAGTTGTTGTTTGGTATGACTGTATTATATCGCGCTTTCTTTTCTTTGTCAATGTATTTTTTCATTAATTTGTTTAACAGGTATTCCAGTTGAGCTTCAATTCTATATGAACTGTTTTCTTGACCCTTTAAAGAAATGATGATACAATGCCTTTGTCGGATCAATCTGCCGATTGTAACGCGGATTGGAACGTGGATTGAAATATTAACTTGTTCAACAGTCGAACAATGAGGGTGCATGCGAGTGCATCCTCTAATTTTATATCATCAGGAACGCATCCTCAGCTTCCGTTGAAAGGCCGCACTTCGGGTCATACGCATCCGGCTGAATCAGAATGCCGAATCCGTCCTGCCCGTAATCCTCCACAACGGCTGCGGAGACGAGTTTTTCATATTCATGCTGGTACACGTTCACGCTGCTTCGGCCCAATCGGCGAATCAACGCTTTGCTGTACAGTCCTTCCCGCAGCCGTGCAATATCCTCTGCGTTGTCCGCATTCGGCACATATACCGTGCACGTGTCGGCGTCAATTAGCTGAAATACCTTCGCCGTGCTTTGGAATGTGCAGGCACGTTCGCTGCTTAGAATCTGCTTTGCATCCAGCGCTTCATCGTCCTTCACCCAAAGCAGCCGCTTGAAATATGCCCGAATGGCCGGACGGGTATTGATTTCTTCAAATTCCTCCATAACTTTCGTCGCCGCCTCGCGCTGCTGCGTCATGGAAGCAGGAAATTTGCCTTCCGCCTCAAAAACATGCACGACGCTTTCCGCAGCGCTTCGTCTGCCCTCGCGGTTGCAGCGCCCCGCGGCCTGCAAAATGCTGTCCAGACCCGCCAATTCGCGCCAGACCGACGGGAAATCGACGTCCACGCCCGCTTCCACCAGACTGGTTGAAACCACGCGGCAGGTCTTCCCGTTTTGCAGCCGCGTCCGAATCGCATTCAGCGTCTTTTCGCGATCCGTCGGAATCATCAGCGTGGAAAGATGAAAGCGCCCTTCTTCGGGCAGGCTTTCGTACACCTGCCGCGCACGCTTTCTGGTGTTGACGATGCAGAGTACCTGCGCCGTCTCCGTCAACCGCTCTGCCAGCTTCTCCGGCGTAAAAACGCCTTCCCGACAGAACGAAACCCGTCGAAAACAGTCGAATAATTCATCCGGATCAGGGGCGATTTCATGCTGAACGAGCGTCGGCGCAAGCTGCTTGAACAGCCTGCCCAGCGCGGGCTGTGTCGCCGTGCAAAGCACCGCGGTCACGCCGTAGTGCTGCACCAGCTCGCCGATGGCCGAGACACACGGAATTAAAAAAGGCAGCGGAAGCGTCTGCGCCTCATCAAAAATTACGACGCTGTTTGCAATGTTGTGCAGTTTTCTGCACTTCGAGGTCTTCGCCGCGTACAGCGATTCAAAAAACTGCACGGCCGTTGTCACAACCACGGGCGCGTCCCAATTTTCGCATGCCAGACGCTTTTTGTAAGCCTCCGGCGTTTCCTCACCGTCATCCGCAAATTCCACCTGACTGTGATGTTCCAGCACGTTTTCTTCGCCCAGCACCTTCGCAAAAACGTCGGCGTTCTGCTCGATGATGCTCGTATACGGAATCACATAAATCACGCGCTGCAAATCATGTTTCACCGCATGCGACAGGGCGAACGCCAGCGAGGAAATCGTCTTGCCGCCACCTGTCGGCACGGTCAGCGTGTACAGCCCCCGCTCGTCCTCTCCGCCGTGCAGACAGCGCGCCAAAATCGCGCTTCGTTTGGCGCAAAGGTCGTTGGCAGGCGCTTCAAGCCACGGCGCGACATGGGCATTCAGCTTTTCTAAAAGACGCTCCAGCGTTTCTCCCTTTCCGCGCGGCTGTCCGCCCTGAATCGCCGTTTCCGTATCCAGATAATCCGCATCCACCAGGCACGAAAACAGCATGCGGGTGTACATCGCCAAACGCCGCGCGTCTTTTTCAGTTTCAAGCCAGGCCGGATAACATATTTTCTCTGGAATTTCGATTTCATTTTTCCACGCGGATGGATCGTTTCCGCCTGTCAAGGGCTTGTTCAGCCGCGCCCAAAGCGTTCCGCCGCCGTCATCAGACCCGCTGCCCATATCCGGCAAACCGCCGTGATGGCCCGCCACGGCAAACGCCGCAACACAGTCTTTCAGTTTCCATGCCATCTGCGTTCCCGCCGTGGCGTGATCCACCTTGGCCGTGTGTTCCGGATCGCGCTGCCGTTTCTGCCCGTTGTCGCTGTATTTGCCGATGTCATGCAGCAGCCCCGTTCGCTCGCCATGCGCCTTCGCGCCGAATGCTTCGGCAAATTTTCCGGCCAAAGCCGCGACATTCTCCTCGTGCGCCTTTAACGGCTGATATGTTCCATCCGGTTTCAAATGCGTTACATACGCCATCTGCATTTCCTCCTCACAGCATCAGCACATCGTCCGGCTGGTAGCCGCTTCGCACGCCGATATGTTCTACTTTTGAATGAAATGCGTTTCCCAAATTGTAAAAACGCAGGCTGTCTTTCTGGCTGTCGATCAACTTTGTCAATTCGGCTTTGAGTCCGCAAAGCTGCGCTGCATCCAAGCTGCATTCAAAAACCGAGTTCTGCACCCGTTGTCCGTGCGCAACGCACAGCTTCGCCACGTTCCGAAGGCGGCGCTTCCCCGCCGCATCCGTCGTGTTCACATCGTATGTAATCAACACTAACATCGTTTTCCCTCTTATTTCCATAAAAACGGAGGATACTCATCCATATCTCCGCGCAGATACCGGGCCAGAAGCAGGGCCTGCACATACGGCGCCAGTCCCCATGCCATCTTTTCTTTCAAAAACGGATGCGTGATTTCCTCTTTTTTTCGATTTTGCCATGCAGACAGCAACGCCTTGCGCCCGTCGTCCGTCAGCCATACCGCGCCATCGACCTGCATTTTAAAATGCTTCTGCTGCAAAACGCGCGTATTGATCAGCGTCAGTACGAAGCGATCCGCCAACGGCGCACGCAGCTCTTCCATCAGGTCAAGAGCCAGGGACGTCCTTCCCGGTCTATCCCTGTGCATAAACCCGACGTAAGCATCCAAACCGACGCTTTCCAGCGCCGACGCGCAGTCATGCGCCAGCAGCGTATACGTCATGGAAAGCGCGGCATTCACCCGGTCAAGCGGCGGTCTGCGGTTTCTTCTGTCAAAATGAAAGACCTCTTTTTGATTCAGAATCAGCTGGTCAAACACGCCGAAGTAGGCCGCCGACGCCATGCCTTCTATTCCCCGAAGCGCATCCAGATCGTCAATTTGCCGAATGCCTTCCAGCTGGTCTTGCAGCTGTGCCGAAGCTGTCGAAAGGCTCGGCGCATCTACTCGCATCGCATGATCTCGAAGCATCCGTTCCAGCACCCAGCGACAGTTAAAGATTTTGCCGAAAATCATGTTTCGTGCAACCGTGCAGCTTTTCGCTGGGTCATCCGAAACGCGGTATTGCGTTTTGCGAAGGAGCACATTTCCCCGCGATTGGCCGCAAACCCGCGCGAGGAAACGTCCGTTCGGCGTCAAAAAGCATAAATGAATATTGCGCTGCGCGCATGCGCCCATCAACGCGGGACTCGCTCCCTTATAAGAGAATGACACAATATTTTCCAAAATCTGAAGCGGATACTGGCCCATCTTTTCTTCGCCGCGAAAAATGACGACGTTTTCATTTTCAAGTGCTAAATAAGCATCCTCTGATGTGATAAAAAGCGTATTCAGCATTTTTCTCATTCGGCTGCACCCTCCTTTGCAGCACGCCGCAGATACGCATCCACGGACATGCTTTTGCCTGTTTTGGGCATGCAAAGTTCCTTCAGCGAACAGGCATTGCATCCTTTTGTCATTTTAGCCTTAGGCGTATATCCGCGATCCATATACCCCTGCATTTCGCTAAGCAGCGTCTCCACACGTTGGCGCAGTTCTGGCGAAAACGTCACGCGCTCGCGCCGACGCGTTTCTCCATAATACAAACTTCCCTCCGGAATCGCACACAACAGCATGTCTTCCAAGCACATCGCCTGACCGCAAAGCTGCAAAGCATCTGCGTCGTGTTCCTTAGGCGCGCCACGTTTGTATTCAACCGGATACGGCATCCATGTTCCTTCCTGTCCGTACAACGCTACGCCCTCTTCCGATTGGTGGAATTCCACCACGTCGCACACACCTGTCACGTTCAGACGTTTGGAAAACACGCGGAGTCCGCGAACAGTCAGCATATCACCTCGCCGCTCAAACTGCGTCTCATCATGTGCGCGGTGATGCATGGCGTTTCCTTCTGCCGTCCGCAGGTTCTCTTGCCATTGCTGTTCAATAAAAATCAGCGCCCACTGCCGACGGCAGAATGCAAAATGCTGCAATCCTGACAAGGTGAGTTTTTCTTTATCCTCCATATTCGTTTTCCTTCCGCTTTATCGTCCTCTCGTTTCCATTTCACAGTTATATCATATCATATATATTTAATCTATACAATATCTTTGCGCCGAATTAGATATTTTTTTAATTTTGACGGCTCGTGTCGTCTCGACTTCTTCTTTTGTTCAATATAAAACATGTTTCCGCTTTTTGGGGCACTGGGAATTGCAAATGTTGATAAAAACGGAATTTCAAAATCCCGGCACTTTGATATGAACCAAACATTTTTCGGCATAACTTTATAAAAAATTCCGGTCAAGTAAGCAACTTGACCGGAATCAATAATAACGGCAATGTAATCCAAATGCATGACACTTCGGGTATGAAAAATCAAAATTGGAAATAAAAGGCATGGATGACGGGGCGGATGTGGGGTGGTTGAGGACGGAAGATTTGTGTGGATTAAACACATTTATGAATACCATAAACTCACAGAAATTTCAACTGTTTGGAAATCCAGAATCGTTCATGAGTATTCCGCGCCAGATTGAGCATCGCCACCGGGCAAATTGAGCATGGCTTCCGGCGAAATTGAGCACGGCTTCCGCACAGGTTGAGCACACGGTAAAATGTAGGTATGCAGTACCAACGGGACTGTAAATATCTACAGAGGAGGTCAGTCGAATGACGACCAACTACCGTGAGATTCTGAGGCTCGAAAGCCTGGGCCTCAACAAGACCGACATCGCCAGTGCAACACAATGTGCACGCAATACGGTGTCAACGACGCTCGCAAGAGCAAAAGCCTGTGGCCTGCAGTGGCCGCTGCCGGAAGGAATGTCTGACAAAGAACTTGAGGAAAGGCTGTTTCCCAGCGCACCGGGGAAAGTGGTCTACAAGATGCCGGACTACGCCCATGTTCACCGTGAGATGCAGCGACAGGGCGTTACGCTAACGCTGCTGTGGCTGGAATACTGTGACCAATGTAAGGCAGAAGGCGCCGTGCCATACCAGTCGACTCAGTTCAACAAGTACTACAGTGATTACCTCAATCGGATCAACGCTACCATGCATCTGAATCACAAGCCCGGTGAGATCTTGCAGGTGGACTGGGCTGGTGATACAGCAGCAATCGTGGACCCGGAGACCGGCGAGATCATCCCCGCATATGTCTTTGTGGCAACGCTGCCGTGCAGTGGCTACAGCTATGTGGAAGCATTTCTGAGCATGGACCAGGAGGCATGGACGACTGCGCACGTCAATGCTTTCAATTATTTCGGCGGCGTTGCCAGGATGATTCAGTGCGACAACCTGAAAACCGGCGTAGAAAAGCATGGACACCAGGAGATCATCCTGAATCGGGCATATCAGGAGCTGGCGGAACATTATGCGACAGCCATCGTTCCCGCCAGAGTACGTGCGCCCAAGGACAAAGCGGCGGTAGAAGGCACCGTCGGTATCATCTCCACGTATATCATCGCCGCACTGCGGAACCGGCAATTCTTCTCATTGCAGGAGTTGAATGAGGCCGTTTGGGATCGCCTGGAGGGCTTTAACCACAAACCATTTCAGAAGCGGGACGGCAGCAGGGCTACAGCTTTTACCGAAGAACAGCCTTTCCTTCGCCCATTGCCTGCACATCCCTACGAACTGGCTATCTGGAAGGTTGCTTCTGTTGGCCCCAACTACCATATTGCCGTGGATCGCATGAACTACTCGGTGCCATTTGAGTACATCCGGCAGAAAGTAGATGTGCGCGTGACCCGCTCCGCGATTGAGGTGTTCTACAGCGGAAATCGTATTTGCTCCCATCGCAGACTGTACGGTAGATTCAACCAGTACAGCACGGTTCAGGAACATATGCCCCCAGAGCACCAGAAGTATATCCAGTGGAACGGTGAGCGTTTTGTGCATTGGGCTGCAAAGATCGGCGGCTGTACTGAAGCAGCAGTAAAGGCCATCCTGAGCAGTTACCGTGTAGAGCAGCAAGGCTACAAGGCCTGCCTGGGCCTGCTGAAGCTGACAGACAAATACACACCGGAGCGTCTGAAAAATGCTTGCAGGCGGGCATTTGAGTATACGCCTCAGCCCGCCTACAAGAACATCCAGACGATCCTGGCTACCGGCCAGGACAAGATCCAGCCTGAACCTGAGCCGCCATCCTCCTCGCAATACGGTTTTACCCGCGGCGCTGAATATTACGACAGGAGGGAAACGGAATGCTGACTGAAACGACCATTACCAAACTCCGTGAAATGCAGCTGAGTGTCATGGCGAATGCGCTAAAAGACCAATTGGAAGATTCACAGTACAACAGCATGGCCTTTGAGGACCGACTGGGGCTTATTGTTGACGCAGAATGGAATGCACGAAAGAGCAACCATTTGCAGCACCTGATCCGGCAGGCAACCTTCTCCGACCCTGCAGCTTGTCTGGAGAATGTGGAGTATCTGCCAGACAGGAAGCTGAAGAAGGAAGAACTGCTCCGCCTCGGGACCTGCAACTACATCCATGAGCACCACAATGTGATCCTGCTGGGGGCTACCGGCAGCGGCAAGACCTATTTGGCCTGTGCACTGGGCATGGCAGCTGCAAGACAGTTCCTGGCAGTGAAATACGTCCGTCTGCCGGATCTGCTGGTGGAATTCAGCATTGCCCGTGGCAACGGAACGATCCGCAAACTCATGGCACAGTACAAGAAATACTCCCTGCTGGTCATTGACGAGTGGCTGCTGTATCCGCTGAAAGAAAGCGAATGCCGTGATTTGCTTGAAATCATGGAATCGCGTTACAGGCGAGCATCCACCATCCTGTGCTCGCAGTTCGACATTCCCGGATGGCGAGACAAGCTGTCCGACCCCATTCTGGCTGATGCGATCTGCGACCGCATTGTTCATGATGCATACACGATCCTCATTGACGGTCAAGAGTCCATGCGCAAGCGCAAGGGCTTGAACGAGTAAGAGCCTTCGGCTCACCGGGCTCTGCCCGGACCCGAGGTTTTCCGCTTTGAGGTTTTCCAGGGAGAGTGATGCCGGATGGTGCAACGCATTGAGGGAGGGACGAAGACCCGACTAGCGGGATGCAATGCTTGCATTGCGCCCCCGTAGCCAGCGCCGCTTTGCGGTGATGGCCGTAACAAAAAAAGAGATCGATGTCGGTAGCATCACTCTCCCCGCCAACCCCGTATACGGCGCTCATGTCGCTCCTCAGCGTTGCACTATCCTCCGCTACGGCTAAAAGCAATTCCATGATACCACCTGACGCATGTCGCGTCATTATTCAACCTGCGCGGAAAGCCTGCTCAATTAGCGCGGAATCGCTGCTCAATCTCAGCGGAATCCATGCTCAATTTCGCCGGTTTGGCTGCGCAATTTCGGTGGCGTACGCATCCAAAAGAAACGGGAAGAAGCCGGATTTATGAATTGTGCGAAGCGTTTGTCAAAGCAATTCCCGCCTCTTCTGAAGATGACAAAAAAGAAAACTTATGGTCTATGCAAGGTCAATTCTTGGATAAACATTGTGGCGATTGCGGCAAGAGGCTACCATACCATCGGTCTAAGAGCAGATGGAACTGTAGTTGCGGTTGGAATTAACGATTTGAGCCAATGCGATGTCTCCGACTGGAAACTCTGGTAAGTCTATGAAAGAAATATCCACCTAAAACAACGCCCGCCTCTCCCAATGAAACGGGCATTCTTTTCAATTTCTCTATTTGCTTCCTCCCCTGCCCCTATCTTTCCTTGATAACACCTGCCTGCCTATAATATAACAGTAACAGAACGTTTCACAACGTTCCGCTACTTATTTATAGAGCCGCTTCCCGATGCGTGTTGTATTCATGTATCTCCTGTTGCCTCACTGGGTGCCACTGCACGACGCAACTGGGTCTCACCCGCTTTGTCATACCTTATCAGGAATGTCTCTTATCTGCCATGGCTTTAATAAAAAGGATGGTTAAATCTTATCCTTTTGAATTCACACAAGCTGAAAATTTGGGCTGATAGCACCAACTCTCAGCCCGAATTTCTTTTTGTCGACAGCTCCCTTTATTCTATCTTATCCATTAAAATTTCCAACCGGTGTTGCCCACAGAGCGTAGCTGGTATCTGTTTGACAGACCGATTATCCAAAAGCATATGTTTCTTCTGTCCGTATCCCCGAATCTGAATGGTGAATATTGCGTTTCTCCAAGAAAGACCTGATAAGCAGATGCTTGAAAGTTCTATGGGAACATGTGGCTCAAACCATATATGAGTTTCATTATAGTGCAGTCCAAGAACACCATACAAGAAAATAGATATGAATCCTGCTGCGTGCCAAGTCTGTTCAGGCCACCTCCAACAACGGCCAGTATCTGTATCCATTACTTCATAAAATGTACAATACATGACGGCCATACGAATCTGTTGGCAAATCAGTTTCCAGAGATCATCTAAGGCTCCTTGCTGCGCCATCGCCTGCGCAAAGCCTGTGCTGTATACTCCCCACGAAGCGTGTGTAAAGTGATTTCGATCTCTTCTGTATGGAAAAAGACGAATTCCGTTCTCAGTCCACGCAACATCCTGCATCCGACAGAGAATCGAAGCCTTTTGTTCATCGTCTATTGTGCATAACCTATCCCATAATAAAGACTCTATACCAGATGTTTCCCATGCGGCCATTTCGAAGGCTGTGCTTCCTTTCGGCCCGGACGTATAATATCCGGCAGCTTCATTCCAATACAACTTTTTGACAGCCTTTACAACGGCCTGCGCACGTGTATCCCAAGCAGCCGCCTTCTCCCATTGATTGCGTATTCTTGCTAAGTTTGCTGCCGCTCGTAGTGCCGCTGAATAATAGACCTGAATACTCAGTGCATAACCGCCCGTCTCTTTTTCAGGGAACGCATCATTGGATGTGGAGCGTTCCACCTGTAGCAAATGTAAATCATCGTCAAAAAATCCATTAACAGAATTTATGCTATATTCAGCATCCGCCCATGTCTCATCAAGTATCTGCCAGTCACCCGTTGCCTGGATGTAATCCCAAAGAGCGATAACTGGTAAAAACATACCATCAACTCCATTGTTGATTCCTGTTTTTAAAACATATTGCAGTGTCGTCTTGGTTATGGCTTTAGAAAAAAAAGTACCACACCGCAGGATGATCTGCGCCGCGTCTCTTCTCCAAACGCCAAACCCTTCTCCTTTCCCTTGAAAAGCGCCTGCCGACCACATATTTTTCTGCCCATCCAAGGCATATGCAGGATCAAGCGCGGTAGCCATTGTATGTGCCGCGACATTCCAAGCCGCCTCTACAACAGCATATTTCGTCTTTATTTCAGGAAAGCCTGTTGGCATACGCCCTGCTTCCCAGCAGTCTCCTTTATGCAGTACGCGCGTCATATCACCCCAAGGTGTGTCCCGCCACTCAAATTCTTCAACAACTCTCACGGGAGATATGATCATATTCTTACGCAGAACATAAGCTGCTGGTTCGCCCAGTTTGTAATCCTCCACTCTATCTGGAAAAATAGAAAAAGCGCTGCAACGATAAAGACATTTTTTAGACCATGCATGATTTGCAATCTCGTTGGCAATTTTTGGGCTAAAGTGGCTTGCACGTAGTCCATATACATTCATGCAAACAATAGTCGCACTTCCGCCTTTAGCTTCAATGCAAATCGATTGTTTAAAATCTGGCAGACTGGCTCCACAAAATACTTTGTCACCGCAGAGTAACTCATAGCCATACGGATCAATCCACATGTGCAACTTAAGTAAACCTGATTCACTGTCTATCAAGGAAGACCAGTGTTCATGTATAAGCAAATCCTGTTCTCTATCCCATTGAAAAAGCAGGCCGAAAAGCTCAAAACTAATGCACTTCTCCTGTCCACCTTCAACCATCAGTTCTATCTCGAACTGATTAGAGGAAATGCAATCCTTCCCTTGAAATGGCTCAACAATACGAATATCGGGCCATGTGGAAGGCAAAATTGCAAAGGACAAGGCTTGCTGAAACGAATTTCTTAAAGGAATATATTTCCACCTTCTTTTCCATACCCGCAGATCCTTCAGGCGTACCGGAGGTCTCAGAGACAACTCATCCTTATGCTTTTCGAAGGGAAGGCTGACTATCGTTTCATTGTTATAGCCCTTGACACATGCGAGACAAACCAGACTGCCATCCTCATAGGTACAGCACACGGCGTTTTGAACGTCGCCTAAGAAGATTTCTGGGCATTCATCACAACGTTGGACCATTGGCGCAACGTTATCCTCTCTCCAATGAACAAGATCTGCTGTGGAATACTGTACGGTTTGTCTTTCGCCCGCCGTTGATTTCATTTGCAGACGTAAATAAAGTCTCTTTTGATCATATAAAAGTGCGCTTATTCCCTGCAAACGATCGGAGGAAGGGAGAAGCCGTATATAGCTGTCGGTCATGTTTTTGCTCCTTTGTAGCTTTAATAAACAGGTTCAATTTGGGGGTGATGCGAAGCATGATAAAAATACGCTGTGCTCGATACCTCATCCGTTCTCTCAAACAATATTGGCTTGATTTGGGAGGTATCAATCGCCGGAATATCTAAAACTGATCCGTCCGTTTTCATATAGGGCTCACCATTTTTCATCTGCAAAAAATAGAGTTTCTTCTGATCATGGAATAAATGTGAATCAATAGCCCCAATTTGTTGCCATGTCACACGTATGCTTTCATAAAAAAAGATAGGATCGGGAATATGGAAACGGTAGAAAGAAAAACGCATATTTTGTTTGTCACATTCATGACATCCGCTATAAAGATCGGAAAATCCATTGACACCATAACCAGTGGAAATATAATCCTCTGCACCCGTATTGCAGAGCGTGGGGTAGGGTATGTCCCCGTCCAAAAAAAACTTCATTTCGCCTTCGCCCCACCAAACATCTGAGTATCGATCCTGATCGCAGATGATCCCTATGGACAATCCCAAAAATCGACCTTGGCCATGAATCATAGGCAACACCTGAAAATCTTCTCGAATCACAGTTTCGTTCTGATGATTGTACCATGCATGGAAATATAACACTTCATCTCCAAGAGAATCCCCAATGGTATAGTCTACGTCATAATAAAGTTCACGCAGGTTAAAATCTGTTGTATTTTCCAAATCAATACGCATGCTTTCGCGGAAAGGCATTTGAATGAAGTGAACAAAGCTGCGTCCCTCGGGACTCGAAAGCAATGAAGAATGCAACGGATATACTCGGCCTGTGGACATGGCGAAAAAATCGCCAAGAGGGGTGTTTACGGCAGGAAGTAAGTCTCCGTCCCAATAGCATTTTAAGCGTAGACCACGAAGCATAACCTGGGACATATCGCTCAAGGTCATCCACATTCGACGAACGATTCCACTCGTGCCTTTTTCGCAGGCGAGCGTAACCGTCGAGTGGGCCTGAACAGGAATATAGGCGCTCCCTTTCCTTCCGCCTCCCGTCATGGCTGCGCTGCCTTTTTGGCCTGTGCGATTTTCACAACTCGCCCATCTTGGATAAATTCCTGTCTGAAGCTCAAATAATTCTTTCATGATCCCTTCTCCTTCAGCCCTTGATGCCAGCCAGTTTAACGCTACTAGTGAAATAGCGTTGAAGAAAAACAAATAAGAGAATAATTGGAATAGAAGCCATCAGCGATGCAGCAAAAATCAGGTTCCATGCCGAAGAGTAGCTCTCCTTGAAACTGGTGATAGCCAATTGGACCACCCAAAGATTTCGGTCATGAATCACAACCAACGGCCAAAGATAATTGTTCCAGTTTGTCAAGAAAAAAGCCACCGCCATGCTGATTGTTACGGGAATAGCCATTGGAAAGAACACTTGGAAAAGCGTTCTGCTATAACTTGCTCCGTCTATCATGGCCGCCTCATAGAGTTCATGGGGTATGCCGGCAAAAAACTGGCGATATAGAAAGATGCCATATGCGTGAGGAATCATCGGCAGAATCAAGGCCAAAAGGGAATTTGCTATACCCATACTGCGCACGATGATGAACAGTGGAATCATAATCACAGAAAAAGGAATGGCTGCCGTTATCATAATGCCTACAAAAATAGCGTTTTTGCCCCTGAAGCGCATATGGGAAAATGCAAACCCTGCCATAGAATGAAAAAGCAAAGCAACTATAGTTACCGAAAAAGCAACGATAAAGGAATTTAGCATATATCGGCCAAATTCAATCCTTTCGAACACCTCGGAAAAGTTTTCTAACCGGATTTGGCTTAACTTGGGCAATAATGACAATTCAAAAATCGAAGTTGGCTCCTTCAGTGCACAAAGCACTAGCACATAAACAGGGAATAGAACCAACACACTCAATATACTTGCCAAGCAGACAGGCAGTATAACAGATCTTTTTTTGCGTTTCATTGTCTCCACCTCTCAATTCTCATTTTTCAGTATACCGCTCATTTTCATTTGTAAAACAGTCAATATGATTAAAATCAACGCTAGAATAACCGCAAGAGCTGAAGCATAACCGAGTTTATAGCTGTCAAAAGCTTGCTGATAAATATAATATGCTGTCACGTTTGTTGCATTCCCCGGACCTCCACCTGTCATTACCTTGATTTGATCGAAAACTTGAAATGCCGTTGTGGTTGTAAAGACCGCTACATAGATTGCCGCATCCTTTAACCCCGGCAATGTGATATGGAAAAACTGTGCAAGCGTTCCCGCGCCATCTAATTGTGCTGCTTCATAATAGGTAAGAGGAATTTCTTTAAGCGCCGATAGATAAATGATCATATTATAGCCGGAAATCATCCAAACACCTACGAATGCGACGCATATGATCGCCTGTTGCGGCGAAGAAAGAAACGCCTGCTTTTCGAACCCCAAAGCGCTGATAATTTGGTTTAAATAGCCTCGTCTGACTTGAAACATGAAAATCCAAACCATTGAAGCAACGACAGTTGAGATCGTATAAGGCAGATAAAACAGGCTACGGAATACCTGCTGCATTTTGCCGGGTATCGTTTGAATCAACACCGCAATCATCAACGGGATAACCAGAGCCAGCGGAACATAAATGACAACATATTCCAGCGTGACCCAGATTGTATGTTTGAATTTGCTGTCAGAACACAGGGTAATATAATTTTCCAGTCCAATAAATTTCATTTGATCCAAGCCGCTCCAACTGTTTAGACTGACATAAATGGCAAACAGGATCGGCAGAACAACAAATACGATTAAACCTAACACGTCTGGAAGCAGCATCAGATATGCTGCAAGGCTCTCCCGTCTATGCACACGTCCCATATGTTTTGGCATACTTTCCCCTTCTTTGTATATCAAACAGGACGAAATTTCGTCCTGTTTGATAGTATTCAATTATTGACCATTATACGCTGTAACAGCCCGTTCCTGCGCTTTCTTAGCCGCCTCTGTAGGCGTCATATTATAGAGCGCATCCTGAATCATGTCGCTAACAATCTCGTTCATTGTCCCGTCCAAGGCCAACTCGGGTTTGGACGTTTCATTGATCTGTTCTGTAAATACGGCCCGAAGATTCGCGTTATAAAAATCCTTGGCTTGCTCGATTGCACTTAAGCGAACAGGATAGGCAAACGTCGCTTCAGTACACCATTTCACAATACTGCTCACATCATCGTCCAGCCAGAGCCATTTGATAAAATCTGCGGCTGCATCGATATTTTCGCATTTTTTGTTAATCATCATTCTCCATCCGCCGGCAACGGTTGCAGGCTTTCCGCCTACATCGGGAATTGGCAACGGAACAACGCCGATGTTGCGATCTGCATAGACTGTTTCAAGTGTGGGAACAGACCAACTTCCGTTAATCTGCATCGCCGTTTCCCCATCGCCAATAATTCCAATCTCGCCACAGATTCTACTTAAACTCTCATTGCTTGCACCTGATGCAAGAAGGTCGTGCCAGAGCGTTAACGCATTGACAACTGGCTCGGAATCAAGCTGCGGATAGCCGTTTTCATCAAAGAGGTCTCCACCGCCCTGCCATACAAACGGATAGAAAGTAAACAGTTGCCAATCGCCTGCGGTAATATCAAACGTGAAGCCAGAAACCAGGTCGGTGTTCACCTTTTCCGCTACTTCCTTAAGCTCGTTCCAGGTTTTGGGCGGTTCAACACCTGCTTCCTCAAGAATATCCTTGTCATAGTACAAGGCTACAAGGTCTGACTGCCATGGCACGCCATAAATAATGCCATCTCTAGTACATAGTTCTAATGAACTAGGAATGATGTCGGCGAGCACTTCCTCAGAGAAATATTGATTCAGTGGGGCTGCTACGTCTGCGTCCAAAAATGGTTTCATAATCGCAGCACTCGCGAAAAAAATATCCGGGCCGGAATCTGTAGCAAAAGCCGTTGTCAGCTTTGAGCCGAGGTATTCATCTTGAGGTACCAAAACGCGCTCAATCTCAACATTGGGATGCATTTCATTATATTGCGCGATTTTTTCGTTCCAAAAATTATAGAACCCCGCACCAATTCCCTCAGTCCAAAAGTCCCACATGACGATCTTTGTTTTTTCCTCTGCATATGTGACCGCCGGCATAAAAAATACCCCACACAACAGCAAAGACAACACCAGTGCAACAGCCTTTTTCATTTGACTTTCCTCCTTTATTTTTACCCTTTTTATGGGTAAGATACTATTATTAGCGTCTAATCAGGCTCGTCGGAAGACGACGAACCTCTGTTTTTTTCTGAGGATCTGCTATACGGCTAAGTAGCATGCGTGCTGCTGTTTCTCCAAGGCATTTGGCATCCTGGCGAATTGTCGTGAATGGCTGAACGCAAGTGTTCACCCATTCATAATCATCATATACGACGATTTGAATCCGGGATTGGTGCTTCGGGTGACGGTTTAGATACTCAACAGCACCCATTGCCACGATGTTGGAGGAAATGAAAACAGCGGTAATGTCATCTTTTTCAGCTAACATCTGCATCATGCGATATCCGGCCATCCTGCTGGACTCGCCTTCAAGAATCCAATCTTGATCCACCGGAATATCATATTTTTCCATCGCTTCTAAATAACCTTGAATACGCAGATCAGCCATCGTATTCTTTCCTAATATGCCGCTAAGTATACCGATGTGTCTGTGGCCCTCCTTAATCAGCATTTCGACAGCCTCACGTGAGCCACGCTGCGTATCATTAACAACACAATCGACTCCTTTTAATTCCTGTGGCTCACGGTCCACAAATACCGTTGGTTTTTCGCCCAATATCTCACGAACGAACGCCTGGCTATCACAGGTGGGTGCAACGATCAATCCATCGACCATGCGATTTTGAAAATGCTCCAGCATTCGCTTCTCAACTTGCACGTTCTCCTGCGTATTTCCTAGTATAACGCAATAGCCTTCCGCTTCAAATACAGCTTCGATGCCTAGCATCATCTGCATAAAATAGACATTCGAAGTTTCGTCCATCAAAATCGGCAACAATAGGCCAATCGTCTTTGTTTTTTGTGTTCTAAGAGCATAAGCTGCTATATTTGGCTTATACCCCGTTGCTCTCATTGCTTCATGTACCCGGTTTGTGAGCTCGGCTGAAACAAACCGGCTTGAATTGATAACATGCGACACCGTTGCAGTTGAAACACCTGCAATTTTCGCAATTTCCTTGATCGTCACTATAGCCTTATTCCTCTCACAGCTCTGCTAATCGTTTGCGTAATCGTTTAACAATTAGTATTGTAGCAGAAAGCTCTCTTGCTGTCAAGACTGCTTTTTATTTTTTTCAGGGCTACTGTATCCGCGTCAAACATAGGTTACACAAAGCCCAAAGAGCGCAGTCAAGGGAAAGATGGAGATTTGCGAAGCAAATACAACCTGACCTTGACTGTGGTAAGAAAGCAATACAATGGGAGGGGGCTGTTCGGCAAGGCTTGCCGAACAGCCTTGGATACTTTATCTTGCTGCGCGCCTGTGCCCGCAGGCTTTACCACATAACGCCTGCGTACTTTGCCAGCACCTGGTTGGGCGACTGCATGTCCAGGCACGTCATGATGTGGTCGTTGGACTGCCGCTGGTATACCGCCAGCTGCCTCCTGCTGTCCTCCAGGCTGTACATCCGCATGTGCCGGTAGAAGCGCAGCTCATCCATCCGGTGCTGGCGCTCCACTTTGCCGTTGTGGCGCGGCGTTGCGATCTGAATGCGGTGATACGCAATGCCCATTTCCAGCAGGGCGGACTCAAAAAGCGTCTTGTGCTTTGATTTGGTCGCCAGCAGCGCGTTTGTAAACTCCGTGCCGTTGTCCGTCTGGATCATCCGGATCGGAAATGGTGCTTTGCGAACCAGGTTCAACAGAAACTGCCAGGCGCTGTGCGTGCTGTGCTCCTCGTACATTTCCCGGTATGTCCAGCGCGTGCATTCGTCCTTGGCCGTGAATTGATAGTACTTCTGGCCGTTGGCTACGCAATAGGACGGGACGAATTTCACGTCCACCTGGATCTTCTGACCAGGATATGCCGCGCGTTCATATGGCTTGTTCTGCCGGGTACGCTTCTTCTTTTCGGGCGGTCTCAGCTTCGAGGCCGTTCGCTTGAAGCAGCCATAGCTCCTGACGTAGCCGCGCTTCTGCGCCTTTTCATAGCCCAGCAGCAGGTCGCGCGGATACTTTTTTGCGTATCGCTGTACCAGCTGGATTTCCCAGTCGCTTTGCTTCAAGGGCGAGTGCAGCGGCGCACGGCTTCGGTTTTTCAGCGACTCAATCGTGCTGTCATACCGCCCCTTCCACTTGTGAACCATCTTGCGGCTCAGCCTGTACCGCTCTGCCGCCTTCGTTACCCCGTGCTTCGCCGCATATTTCAATACCCGTTGACGATAGTACGCTTCCTGTGTTATTCTGTCCATGGAGAACTCCTCTGTGGTGGCTGGTTTGGTGGATCTGCTATCTTACCACATGAGTTCTCTTTTTGCTTGCTTCCGTGTTACCTATGTATTATAGCTCAACACAACCTGCGCGGAAAGCCTGCTCAATTAGCGCGGAATCGCTGCTCAATCTCAGCGGAATCCATGCTCAATTTCGCCGGTTTGGCTGCGCAATTTCGGTGGCGTACGCAGTTCAAAACGAAGTTTATACCCGCGAAAAACACTTATCATTTAATATCAAAAAGCAATGTGCAAAAAACGCACTTTGCTTTTTCTTTTTGCATGACTTTATTCATACAATTTTTCGAGCGGAATCAACTCCACCCCTTCATCCGCTTGTACATCAAAACCACTCCGTGAGATAAACGCATATCGATAACAATTCATCCCCGTCCGCCTGACCTGCTCGATTTCCTGCTGAATCACGCTCTGCGTGAGCGGTTCGCTTCGGAATTTAGCCTCATAAAAGACGTAACCATTCGGGTCTTCGGTTACAATATCGAACTCGCCGTTCGTCCGCGTCTGCGGATCATCGTAATAATACTTTCCGATTCGATCAAACGGAATCGGGAGCTTTCCCGCACGATTTTGACGAATCAGATACTGCCTGCAAATTTCCTCGAACTGGCGCGGCACATACTGCTTTTCAAAATCATCCCTGATATACCGGTCATAAAACACATCGGAATCCATCACATTCATCTGCGAGGAATAGCGGAACACATACCGATAGTAGAACAGCGAAAGATTATCCGTAATGATATACCCTGCTTTGCGCTTGTTGTTCACATCGTTAATCGGTGCTTCCTTTTTCACAACCTCCATGCGAATGAGCTTTTCCAGCACATCCGCCAACGCCGGACTGCTGGAAACATGGGACTGCGAGAGTAAATCGCTGTACTTCGAGAATCCCCGTGCCAGCGCTTCAAACACCTCGTTCGCATTATTGATTTTGGAAATCTCCGATTTAAGGTACATCGAAACCTCATTTTCCAGCCGGGCATCCGGCGAAGCAATCAACTCGATGATGTTCTCCCGAACCGAAAGCTGTGAATTGATGAGCCTGTTGTAATACGGAATCCCGCCGAACACGCTGTACAATCTGACCTTATCTTCATCAGAAAAAGTCGGATAAAACAGTGCCGATTCGTAATAATCCATCGGCTTCAAATCAATGGTTCGATCCACGCGCCCATACAGCGGATTCTCCCGAAGTAAAAGGGATTTCATGACATCTACATACGAGCCGCACAGGATGAGCTTCAGTGCCGATGTATCGCGATAGCGGTCAACCAACGCCTGCAAAACGCTATCCATCCCCTGCACAACTTCGCGCAAGTATGGGTACTCATCCAGCACCAAGATCATCGGCTTTTCCTTCGCCGCTTCAAACAGATACGTCAGCAAAGCTTCCATGCTGTCAAAAGAAGGCTTCGGAAAATGAAACGTATCTGCCAGCAGCACAGACAGGCTCTCCGTGTTATTCTGTTCCGTCGTCTGTTTACATTCAAAATAGATGCTGGTTACGTCCGTTTCGCGCAGGCTCTGCTTAATCAGCTCGCTTTTGCCGACGCGCCTGCGTCCATAAATCAAGCCAAGCTGCATCCCTTCATACGAAAACAGACGATGCAAATCCTTGCGCTGCTTCTCCCGTCCGTAGAATTTCATTTACTCGGTCACCTCCGACTCGGTTCAGTCCGAGTTTATTATACTGTGGAAAACAGAAAAAAACAACCATTCAAAGCACTTTCTTTTCACCGCACGCGCCTATCGCACAGGCAGATCAGAAAAAAGCGAATAGAAAAATCCAGCCAAGCAATCAACTTGACTGGATTCTTTGGCAACGGCAATGTGTTTCAGATACACATCAGAAGTATTTTTATTTCATCACTTTTTCAAGCAAAGTCTGATAATTATTCACCACATCATAAACCACATTTCCATTGCTGATCGCTTTGAAATGCTCGCGTGCGCAGTGGATTTTGGATTCCTCAATCATTCTGAGCTGCATAGAGGACATCGCGCCCTTCGTCTCCGCGACGAAATAGATATGCTTAACCGTGCCTTCATAAAAGGCAATCGCCCAGTCCGGATTATAGTGCCCGACCGGCGTTGCGATATAGAAGCTATCCGGCAGTTTCACATAGACGGCAACATTGATATCGGTATCAAGGTCAGCCGCAAAATCATGCTCGTTGGTTGAATCATACACGATATGGTCATACAGATGCCGATGCGCTTTCATGGCGTTGGTTCCGAGTTTGCCCTTGATTGTCGGCTCTGTGAAAATATCCGTATCGTAGTGTTCATCCAGCATGTTGTAGGTGATATGCTGAATAATAGCGGTTGCCTTTTCATCGTTAATCAGCGCGGCGGCTTTGATGATAAATTCTTCCGGATTGAACCTGAATTGCTCAAATACAACCTTCTCAATACCGGTCAGAATCGCGACAACTGCCTTTCGGGTCAAACCGGTTTCGCCAACGAGCTTGCCGACCAAATCATATTTTACGCTGCTGTTGGTATGAATCCGCCTGCCGCTGTCATAAGTTGCGGATTTCGATTTGGAGAACGAGCTTCCCTCAAGAAGCGAATCCTTCGACTTGATTTCATCCATTGCGCCGGTTTCAACCTTGAAATAAATCTTCGGAACGGTGAGCTTCTGATTGAGCGACACAATCGCTTTATTCACAAGCTCATCGGTATCGAAATCGACCACATAGACGGATTTGGGGCTGATTCGCTCCCAAAGTGCCTTGAATTCCGGCATGGCGAGCTTATCGGGATCGACTTGCAGCTCCACGTTTTGGTCGCGGGCATTTTCCGGCTGCATGGCGCGGCTGTCATAGACGGAATCCAAAATGTGGATCACGGCATCCCGGCTATCCGCCACCTCCTCCGCAACTTGAATTTCTCCGTTTGCCTTATCGGCATAATACTTGTCAGTCAGCGCACCGCGCCTGACGTAGCCATTGGCAATCAAATCCTCAAAGATGGCCTGCGCCAGCTCGCCGTCGATCACCTGTTCATTGCCATACGCATCCGCGATGACCTTGCCCTTGAACAGCTCGACATTCACCGCGACAGGGCGGCCGGCAACCGCATCCGCCAGCTCGCTCTGCAAGCCTTTGGCAAAGCTGTCGTAGCTCTCGCTGGCAATGACCGTCAGCACATTGACGGAATGAACGTCGTTGCCGAGCGCATTGGCGTCCATGCGCTCGCCGTCCTGATTGACGCACAGGCGCAGACCGCGGCCAACTTCCTGACGCTTGCGAACCTCGCTACTGCTCTGCTTCAGCGTGCAGATTTGGAACACGTTTGGGTTATCCCAGCCTTCGCGCAGCGCGGAATGGGAGAAGATAAACCGAACCGGCGATTTCTTCGGATCACGATCCAGAAGCAGCTCCTTGTTCTTCATAATCAGGTCATAGGCGTCCGTATCGTCAGACGTGCCTTCCTTTTTGTCGGAGAGCTTGCTGTTGGTCATCTTACCCTTCTTATCGACGGAAAAATAACCGGCATGGGTATCATGGGCGGAAATTTCATCCAGATACCGCATATAGTCGTCATCGCCAAATTCAAGCTGCATCGAGCCGAGGATATCGTTGTATTCTTCCTCAAACATATCGGCATAAACGCCGTTGAACGGACGCCCCGCCTCATCATATTGCTTATACTTCGCGACCTCGTCAATAAAGAACAGGGACAGCACCTTGATCCCCTTGTGGAAAAGCTGCCTTTCCCGCTCAATATGGGAGAGGATGGTTTCGCGGATTTGAATACGCCGGAGTTGGTCTTCGCTGACCTTGCCGACGATATCGCCCGCGTAGATTTTCATGCCGTTCAGAAACGCCACGGAATTATCCCGTCCGTCGATTGCCTTGACGACATAGCCGACCTTGTACTCATCCAGATTGCCGGAGTTATCGTACAGGTTGTAGCCGATGCCGACCGTTGCGGTTTTCTTGCGGATGCCGGATACGCCCTTGAAGTCAAACTGAATGGTTGCCGTCGGGTCTGCCTTGGATAGATTGATGCTTTCCACATAAACAAAGCCGTCTGTCGCCGTGCTGCCGGACTCGGTGATGCCCTTGACGGCAATCTTTTTGACCAGACGCTTGTTGTAGGCTTCCATCGCGTCCAGCCGATAGACCATGTTGTAAATGCTATCCGACTTATGGGTTGCGGAATATCGCAGGGTCAGCAGCGGGCAGAACTCTTTCAGCCGCTCTTTCGTCTGTTTGCCCTCGACCGACTGCGGCTCGTCGATAATCAGAATCGGGTTCGTCTTGGCGATGATATCAATCGGGCGGCGGGAGCGGAACTCATCCAGCTTCATATAAATGCGCCGCGCATCCTTGCCCTTGGCATTGAACGCCTGCGAATTGATAATCATCACATTGATTGCGCTATCCGACGCGAAGCGGTCGATTTCCGTGAGCTGTGCGGAATTATAGATGAAGAAGCGAATCTTCTTGCCATATTCCTCGGCAAAATGCTCCTGCGTCATCTGAAAAGATTTATAGACGCCCTCACGGATGGCGATGCTCGGCACAACCACGATGAACTTGCTCCACCCGTAATGCTTGTTCAGCTCATACATGGTTTTGATATAGGTATAGGTTTTGCCGACGCCGGTTTCCATTTCGATGGTCAGGTTATAGTGTCCCTCCAGCCTTTCGGACGGCTTAATCTGGTGGGTGCGCTGCACCTTTTGCAGCCGCTCCAAAATCAGCTTGTCGGAAAGCTCCGGCACAATGCGCTCGTTGCGCCAGCCGGTGAAGTCCGTGTCATCCATGATTGTCTGCTGACCATAGCCTTTGTCCATCATATAGCTGGGCGTGAGATATGGCTGTCCGGCAAAGACGTCCACAACGGCTTTCGCCGCATCGGCTTGGAACTTCTGATGCTTAAATTGTAACTTCATCGGGAAGCTCCTTTCTTAGATCACCCTCACGCGCTTTGTGATGTCGCCCGCGTCCTCCGGCATATAGAGCTTGAAAATCTCGAACACGTTGATTTTCTCCGGGCTGGACGCAAAGCCGGAATCGCGGAAGACGGCGCGAAGGGGCTTGCGCTTGGCGATGGTCTTGACCACGCTTTCGGGAATATTCGCGTCAAAGCAGGCGATCAGGTCGCCGCCGTTATAGGTGTGGACGGTGCAGCCGTCCATCTGCTCAGACCTGTACGGCAGGGACAGCGGCAAGCCCCAGTCGATCAGGCAGCCGAACAGCAGGTCAAGGTCGGTTCGGTCGTCCTTGATGTTGGATTCCAGCCCCGCGATCATATCCTGACTGTAATCGTCCGCCGCATAGTAAACGTCCTTCATGTTGGTGTCGTCCAGCTTGAGGACGCGGAAACCGATGTCGAGGTCTTGCGTGGTCATGGGGCTTTCGGCTTTGATTTTCTCGCCTGCGCGGCGGATGCGCTCTTTGCCGATTTCGCAGATGTTCTTGTAGCCCGCTTTATAGGCTTCGCTGGTTTCGTCGCATTTTTCAGGAAGCTGCACCATGATGAATTTGCGGTGTCCGCCGTCCTCGGCGTTCTTACTCAATACGGATTGAGCAGTCGAACCCGAACCTGAAAAAAAGTCAAGCACTATCGAATCTGATTTTAAATTTGCAAGCGTCAAAAGCCTTTGCATTAAACGTTGTGGCTTGGGTCCACTAAAAAATCCACCATCAAGAAGTTTCGAAACCTCCTGTGCCCCTTCTTGACTATGACCGACATCCCTAAAGAACATGATAGAAGTTGGTGCCATTCCTTCATGCTTCAAATCCGTGAGAAACCGCTTTATTCTAGGAACGCCATTTCCATCGGGTCCGAACCAAATTCTATTATCCTGGAGTCTCTCCAAAAATGCTTTTTTGGAGAGACTCCAGCAGCGCCCTGCTGGAGGCTCTATCACTCGCCCCGAAGGGGCGGTAATAGGATAATCACATTCGGCATTATATGTTTTTACAGAAATATCGCTTGACATCCATACTCCACGCGGATCATTATCCGGATTAGAATAACGAGCGTTAGCCTCATCTGTTCTCGGAAGTCTTCCTATAACAAACTGCGTTATATCCCTTGCATACATAAGTACATAATCGTGACTATTAGAAATAAAACGCGCATCATTTTTAGGTGAGAAAGCTCTTTCCCAAACTAACTGTGCAACAAAATTTTGCCCACCAAAGACCTCATCGCAGCATTTCTTGAGGTTTTCCTGTTCGTTGTCATCAATGCTGATAAAGATAATTCCATCCTCCGTCAGCAAATTTCTCGCCAGCATCAGCCGCGAATAAATCATGCTGCACCAGTCGGAATGGAAGCGTCCGTTTGTATCGGTATTCTTGAACAGGCGGTTTTCGTCCTCGTCGAACATGCCCATCTGCTCGTTTTCCTCTTCCTGCGACCGCATAAAATCATCGGCATAGATGAAGTCGTTGCCCGTGTTATACGGCGGGTCGATATAAATCATCTTCACCTTGCCGAGATAGCTTTCCTGCAAGAGCTTGAGCACTTCCAGATTGTCGCCCTCGATGTAGAGGTTTTCGGTGCTGTCCCAATTTTTGCTTTCTTCGATGCAGGGGCGCAGCGTCTTGCGGATGGGCTTGTTGGCTTCCACAATCGCCGCCTTTTTGCCGACCCACGTAAATTCATATGCCTCGTCGCCGTCCACCACGTCGGGGGAAAGCATCTGCTTGAGCAATTCAAAATTGATGGCGCGTTTGTATACCTTCTTCTCCTTCGTGCTGCGTTCCTCGTCCAGCATTTCCGTCACGCAGTTCGGGAAAAGAGCGGCGATGCGGTCGATGTTTTGGGCGGTCAGGTCGGGGGATTCCATACGGAGTTTATCCATCGTTATTTACGCTCCTTCTTATTATCAACAAGCATCTTCATCATTGATTGAATCCGCTTGACCTTCTTTGGATTGCTTCTGTTGAATTAGCCAATCCAGCTTAGTCTGTATCTCTGGTGATATGAATTTCTTTCTTGGCTCCTGTAATTCCTGTATCACTTTAATTGCTCTCTGTACTTCCGAAGTAGGTTTAAGCGCCTCTGTAATCATTTCCACAATCTGCTTCCATTGTTGGTATTCGGTGTTCTGATAACAATTGCTTATCAAATCAGTTAGTGTTTGAATAGTATCAGAAATGTCAAGTCTATCAATTGCGTTCTTTAATGTTCCATTAAATGTGTCCGACATAGGTTGAGTCTTGGCAGATTCAAAGGTCATCGAAATAGCGGCATCCATCTCTTTATTGATTATGGTGTATAACTTTTTCGAAAGATTGTATTTTTCCCAATCTATATCATGCGAATGCATTACATCATTGCGGTAACTGCGAACCGTTGTAAAATCTTTTTGAAGTGTCGGAACAGTCTCGTTTCCCAGTAAAGAACCCCAGAGAGTGTCCTCATCAAGTTCTGAAATTAACTTCAAGATTTCAGCCTTCGTAAACGCATCCTTATTTTTATTCCGCACCTCATCCTTTGCCGTCTTCATAAAACCTTCATCGACAAATAAAAACGCAAAGATAGCCCCAAAATCCTTAGCTTCTAAATTAGAAATGTTTTTTGCCGAATCAGCATCTGGATGCAAAGCACTCGATACATACAGCAGTTTTCTTAGCTTCCTCTCAAATTCGCTTATCAGCGGATAAAGCCTTTTGTTAAAATATGCAGCGCTATCATTCGTAAGAACGGTTGGCTTATAGTGTTCCATAACATAGCAATGGATTTCGGACAGTTGCTTCGCTACATTTTCGTTCTCACCAGAGATCTCGTACTGAACGCACCAACTATCGGATTTTTCCCACTGAATATAACGAACGCTTGCCTCTTTAGGTTTATAATCTTTAATGGTTTTCTGGTTCTCAGTATTTAAAAACAAATATTCCTGTAGCATTATATATCCAGTAACTCCTTTCGCAGCTTTTTCATCGTTGCGTTCATCTCAATTTGCCTGTTCAGTTGCCGTTCTTTCCGCATCTTATTTTCCAGCGCGGCGATTTGTTTTTCAAGCTGTTTTTTCTTTTCGTCCCGCTCGACGGACGCTTTCAGGCTTTCGCCGGAATCCGCTTTCAGCGCGTCTCCGGCAATCTGCCGAACAAAGTTTTCATAAACCGCGTCCAAATTCAAGCCGTCTATTCGGATGGGCAGCTCCGCCTCGGTCATCCATTCCGTATGATAATACTTTCCAACCTTGAAAACAGCGTTCGCCGTAGGCGTTTTCTCCTTGTAGGCGGTCCACGCTTGCAGCTTTCCCTCGTATTCCAGCAGGAAAATAATGTGGTATGAAATCTCCCTGTCAATCTGCCGAAGAACCGCTTCATCCAGCGACGCGCTGTTCAGCTTGATTTCAAACACCTCAACCTCATCGACTATGGCTCCCGGCGCAAGGTTGACGGTGCTTGCCGCCACCTTGTTGCGCCAGTAAATCATTCGAATCTGATCCACAAAGCTCTTTTTGAGTGCCGGCGATACCGTGATATGCTCATAGAATTTCTGTTTGGGAATTCGCTTGTTGAATTCCGTGGACTGCGGCAGCCCCAACATCGGCAGACACCTCCCGTCACTTTACCACAAAGAAGCAGATCAGTTCAAAATCATCCAATCCGGAAACCGCTGACATGAGCGCAGATGTGCCGCCGGACTTGAAAAGGCTGTCAATGTCGTTATCCGCTTTCGCGTCGATGATGGAATCAATCGCCATGCTCAGCAGCTCGGACATCTCGCTCATGTTGCGTCCGTCGTCCGTCTCTCGGTTGAATTGGGCGCACAGTGCCTTGATCGGCTCGGATTTTCCCCGGCACAGCAGGCGCACATCATCCAGCAGCCCCTTGGGATTCAGATAATCGCAGACGATTTCCCCCTCCGTGCTGATATACACCATGTAGAACGGGTGAATACGATTCTGGTTGTCAATATTCACGCTGTTGTTCACGTTTTTCAGCACAAAGATGACGCCTTCCGGGCATCCCTCTGTTTTTGGAACAACCGCGTGAAGACCGCGGGGCGTCTTTTCCAAATCCCCGTGGTTCTTGATGTACGCCAGCAGGTCGAGCCTGAATTCGTTCAGCCCCAAATCCATGATGGAAATGCCCGTTGACATATCCTCCAAATCGACGACCTCTTCCTGCAATCGTTTCAGCTGCTGTTTGCGATATTCCAAATCGCCCTTTTCCTCCGGATTGATGAGGTCGTCGTCACCGGTAGCGGTCATCACCGTGATTTTCATGCGCGTCTCTACGCGGGATTTCAGGTTGATATAATCGTCGAGCGTCATGTTCGGCCAGAAATTCACCAGTTGAATATAGGCGTTTCGGCTGCCGATGCGGTCGATGCGCCCGAACCGCTGGATGATGCGCACCGGGTTCCAATGAATGTCGTAGTTAATCAGGTAATCGCAATCCTGCAAATTCTGACCTTCAGAGATACAGTCGGTCGCAATCAGCACATCGATCTCCGTCGGGTTGTTCGGAAGAAGAACCGCCTTGTCCTTAGAAACCGGAGAGAAGCAGGTCAATACGTTATTGAGGGTCGGCTTCAAACCTTTGGCGGTCGTCTTTCCATCAATCGCGCCGGTGATGACCGCCGTATCCAAGCCATACCGATTTTTCATGTATTCGCTCACATGTTCATACAGGTAACCGGCGGTATCCGAAAATGCAGTGAAGATGATGACCTTTTTGTTTCCGGGGTTGATGGGGTGAGCCATCTTATCATCCAGCAGCCGGAACAACGTCTGTAGCTTTGTGTCGTGTTCGGGCGTAATGTCCGCCACCATCAGGATCAGCAATTCAAGGTTGTCCGCGTCCTGCTGCAACGCTTTCCGCCATGACTTGTAATCCATGTCCTCAAGGTCAATCTTTGTTTTCTTGCCGACAGAGAAGAAATCCGTGTTGGAATCCTCCATGTCAAAGTCGGATTCACCCGCCTCGTACATGGGAATATCCGCATTTCCGTATTTTTCGTAGTGGTCAATGCCCTCAATGGTCGTGTGAATCAGCTGCCAGATTCTTTTCAGCGTCAGATTGAAGGAGAATACGGAGCTTTCCAGCCGCTTGAGCAGGTTGATGCTCATCAGCCGCTGAATGCCGAATTCACGCCCCTGCATGGTCAGATTCGCCTTGCCGCGATCCATGTATTTATCCAGCTTACTGGGGAAAATGTAGTCGGAAGGCGTATAGATGCACAGCGTCAGGGAACTCAACAGCTCATAGATTTGGTTGTAGTCGATTGCCTGATTCAAATCCGTGAGATTGGGGCGCAGGCTGATGGGCTTTAGCCTTTCCGGGAATTTTCCGATTTCGCTGGTATCGTAGTATCGCTCGATATGCTTGCGGGAACGGGCAATGGTCACGCTGTCCAGCACTTCAAAAAAGTCGAAATCCAGCGTGCGCAGCAGCGCATCCGTCGTGCGCTGTTCCGGTTTCAACTCGCTCCATGCGTTGAAGGCACGCTGTGCCTGCCGAAAGATTTCATCGATGGACTTTGTCGTGTTCAGCCGCTGATCCATGACGTCCGCATCGCCCTCATAAGCCAGCGCAAGCTGATTGCGCAGGTCGTAGAAACGATTGTTGACCGGCGTTGCGGACAGCATCAGCACCTTCGTCTTGACGCCCGCCCTGATGACCTTGCGCATCAATACCTGATAGCGGTTTTCCCCGTCGCTCTTGTGCGTACCGGCTCCGCCCTCGCCGTTTCGGAAATTGTGCGACTCGTCGATCACAATCAGGTCATAGTTCCCCCAATTCAGGCGATCCAAATCCAGCCCGTTGGATGTGCCGCCGTTTCGCGACAAATCCGTGTGGAACAGCACGTCGTAATTCAGGCGGTCAACCGCAATGGGGTTGTTGACGTAGTTATCCCGATAGGTGTTCCAGTTGGCAGCCAGCTTCTTGGGGCAGAGAACCAAAACCGATTTGTTCCGGTTTTCGTAATATTTGATGACCGCAAGCGCGGTAAACGTTTTGCCCAGACCAACACTGTCCGCCAGAATGCAGCCATTGTATTTTTCGAGCTTGTTGATAATCGCGAGGACAGCATCGCGTTGAAAATCATAGAGCATGCTCCAGATTTTGCTCTGTTTGAAGCCGGTCGCCTCATTCGGCAAAACATCCTCCGAAATATCGTCAAGGAATTCGCTGAACACATGGTATAGCGTTATAAAGTATATAAACTCAGGAGAATTCTCGTTGTAAACGCTGCTGATGTTTTCAACGACCACATCCGTAACATCCTGCATCTTCGCCTTGTCATTCCAAAGCGTATCAAACAGCTGAATATACTGCGTGGCAAACGGCGCTTCAATCCTATTCACCATATTGTAGCTGTTGTTTCCACGTTCACATCCCAGATCGACGGTGGTAAAGCCGTTGATCGGCATATAGGCGACTTGCTCATCCTTGGATGCAACAGTCATAAAACCGCCCATGTTTTCCCCTGTGGTATTCGATTTGAACGTAGCCTTCCTGCGAATCCAGTCAGCGCATTCTCTTGCAATAGCACGCTGTGTCATTTCGTTGCGCAGCTTGATTTCAAACTCCGTTCCGTACAGGCTGCTTTCGCGGTTCAGGCGTGGAATGTAAAACTCGCGCTTTTCCTTCTCTGCACGCTCCTTGACAAAAGTAGGCGACGTAAAAATAAAGCTGAATTCATCCACCTGCTCCAGCTGCTTTTTTAACTCCTGATAAGCGTACATGGAGAAACATGCCGCAGCCACGGACATTTTGCTGCCCCTGCGAATGCTTTCTTGCAGGTCTTCCTTGACCGTCTTGTTTATGTTGTCGATGATCTGCATTTCATCACCTCATTTGCGTTTGTAGCATAAGAGCTGCACGAAAGCGAACTCAATCGCCTTTTCTCCGCACAACCGCACAAATGTCTCCAATGTCACATTCCAAATAATCGCAAATCCGAAGCAAAACAGAAAGGGCGACCTCTTCCCCTTTGTTGAGCTTGCTCATCGTTCCTGCCGATAGACCAATATCCGTTCTCAGTTGGGATTTTGTTATATCCTTCTGGATAAGCATAACCCAAAGCTTTTTGTAGCTGATTTCCATGGCAAAGCTCCTTGTTTATGTATAAATCATGTGTCTCTGCGCCAATTACATTAATTATAGCATAGACCCTCGATCTACTCAATCAATTATTCTAAGCATTTGCAGAAATATTCCAAGAACTCGACCTTCAATATTCGGCCGTCTACTTGATGAATGACGTAATGCCATATCGCACAACAAAACAAACGCGCTTGAAAATCCTTTTTTGATTTGCTGATCGTTAATCTACTTTTTCCTTCCCCTCATCCTCTTTTTCGGCAGCTGCTCCTTCCTCAATTCCGACTGCATCAG
>OGDN01000595.1_pt1 | contig 71906 bp, 48 predicted proteins | sample 1570271 | NCBI WGS metagenome assembly OGDN01 (sample SAMEA4384481, study PRJEB24528) | human gut metagenome | reverse complement strand
GCGGAAGAGGCTCTACGCACATGAGGCGCGAGAAATATTGTCCTAACGGAGGTCCCGATGGGGGCGATGGTGGAAGAGGAGGCCATATTATCTTGCGCGGTAACCGTAATTACTGGACATTGCTTCACCTTAAATATGACCGCCACGCGATGGCAGGACATGGCGAATCGGGAAGCAAGAACCGTAGTTTCGGAAAAGACGGCGCGGATAAAGTGATCGAAGTTCCCTGCGGTACGGTAGTATATAATGCCGAAACCGGAGAGTACCTTTGTGATGTGACGGATGACGGACAGGAAGTGATCTTGCTGAAAGGCGGTCGTGGCGGTCAGGGCAACAGTCATTTCAAGACAGCTACCCGTCAGGCTCCGCGTTTTGCGCAGCCGGGCGAACCAATGCAGGAAATGACGGTGATCATGGAGCTGAAGCTGTTGGCAGATGTCGGTCTGGTAGGCTTCCCGAATGCAGGAAAGTCTACGTTGCTTTCTGCTATTTCAGCGGCAAAACCGAAGATTGCTGATTATCCGTTTACCACACTCGAACCGAATCTGGGAATTGTTTCCTATCGCGATGGAAAGTCATTTGTGATGGCGGACATACCGGGAATCATCGAGGGAGCAAGTCAGGGAAAAGGATTGGGACTACGTTTTTTGCGTCATATCGAGCGTAACTCATTATTATTGTTCATGGTTCCGGCGGACAGCGACGATATCCGCAAGGAGTATGAAGTATTGCTGAATGAATTGCGTACCTTCAATCCCGAAATGTTGGACAAACAGCGCGTATTGGCTATCACAAAGAGCGATATGCTCGATCAGGAACTGATGGACGAGATTGAACCGACATTGCCCGAAGGCATTCCTCATATATTCATTTCTTCTGTTTCCGGTTTGGGAATCTCAGTGTTGAAAGACATTCTGTGGGAGGAACTGAATAAGGAAAGTAACAAGATAGAAGACATCGTTCACCGTCCGAAAGACGTGACCCGTCTGCAGCAAGAACTCAAAGACATGGGTGAGGACGAAGACCTCGAATATGAATATGAAGAAGAGGCTGACGATGAAGACGATGATCTTGACTACGAATACGAAGAAGAGGATTGGGAGGAAAAATGATTTCAATCACAAGAGATAAAAGAATGTTGGGGTATGAGTCGTTAAGCTCATACTCCAACATTTCTCATTTTGTAACTGCCCGGCAGGGAGGATGCAGTGAAGGAGCTTATGCGTCGTTCAACTGCACGCCTTACAGTGGTGATGAGGTGGAGAAAGTTCGACGGAATCAAAGGCTGCTGATGGAAGGCATGTCGCAAATGCCCAGAGAACTGGTTATTCCTTTGCAGACTCATGACACGAACTGCCTGCTGATTGGGGATGTTTATTTGTCTGCTTCGCCTCGGCAAAAACAGGATATGCTGTGTGGAGTAGATGCGCTAATTACCCGCGAGCCGGGATATTGTCTTTGCATATCGACGGCGGACTGCGTGCCTGTACTGGTATATGACACGAAGCATTGCGCAGTGGCTGCCATCCATGCCGGATGGAGGGGGACGGTAGCGTATATTGTACGTGATACCTTGTTGCGGATGGAAAAAGAGTTTGGCACAAGTGGAGAAGATGTGGTTGCCTGTATCGGTCCGAGTATTTCATTGACTTCTTTTGAAGTGGGTGAAGAGGTGTACGAAGCATTTCAAAAGAATGGTTTTGACATGCCCCGTATTTCTATCAGGAAAGAGGAAACCGGAAAGCATCACATCGATTTATGGGAAGCGAACCGATTGCAACTGCTTGCTTTCGGAGTACCTCCCGGACAGGTGGAACTTGCGCAGATATGTACGTATATTCATCACGACGATTTCTTCTCGGCAAGGCGTCTGGGCATTAAGTCCGGACGGATTCTGTCGGGGATCATGATTCATGAATAATACTTTCCATATAAGTGGATATAAATTTGAATGTAGGTTGACATAAACTTGAATAAAAGAATGTTTGAAATAAAAGTATCTCAGGAGCTAAAGAATGCCTGCCCTGTTTTTGCCGGGGCAGCCGTATATGCCGCAGTGAAAAATACCGCTTTCTGCGATGGGCTTTGGAAAGAAATAAATGCTTTCACAGAAGATTTGACTACCACTACTCAAATGGAAGACATCAAGCGGCAACCTGTGATTGCTGCTACCCGTGAGGCTTACAAGCGTTGTGGTAAAGATCCGGGGCGCTATCGTCCGTCGGCAGAAGCATTGCGCCGCCGTCTGATGCGTGGAATCCCTTTGTATCAGATCGATACCTTGGTAGATCTTATCAATCTGGTTTCTCTTCGTACCGGACATTCTATTGGTGGTTTCGATGCGGACAAGATACAGGGTAACCGTCTTGAACTCGGTATCGGCAAAGCGGAAGAACCCTTTGAAGGTATCGGACGGGGTGTGCTGAACATAGAAGGACTGCCTGTGTACAGAGATTCTTTGGGAGGAATAGGAACGCCGACAAGCGATCATGAACGTACAAAGATGGATATCGGGACCAGTCATATTCTTGCAATAGTCAACGGATATAACGGAAAAGAAGGACTTAAGGAAGCTGCTGAAATGATTCAATCCTTATTGAAGGATTATGCTGGATCGGATGGCGGCGAACTTATCTATTTTGAATAACAAGGGGAAAAATACATGAAAAACATACTGATATTATTGACAGTCTTAGCTTTGCCGGCTATGGCTCATGCACAAAGTAAATCTTCCTTCTCTTCTATGGAGATGAACCATGTACGGGTTGCTACTCCCGGACTGTTTGCGAAAAGTAATCATATATATTTGCATTTGGATTCTTTGAAAGAACATGAGTATGCCTTCCCGTTACCGGGAGCTAAAGTCATTTCCGCTTATGGATCTCGCGGAGGACATTCGGGGGCAGATATAAAAACGTGTGCAAAAGATACCATTCGTGCTGCTTTTGATGGGGTGGTACGTATGTCCAAACCATATTATGCTTACGGAAATCTAGTAGTAGTCCGTCACCCGAACGGATTGGAAACGATTTATAGCCATAACTTCAAGAATCTGGTGCAGAGCGGAGATACAGTGAAAGCGGGGCAACCTGTCGGACTGACCGGACGTACCGGCCGTGCGACTACGGAGCATGTGCATTTTGAAACCCGTATTAATGGTCAGCATTTCAATCCGAATCTTATTTTCAATCTGAAAGAAGGTACGTTGCGGAAAGAATGTATCAAATGTACGAAGAATGGAAATGGAATTGTAGTGAAGTCGCAGGCAACCGGTAATCGCGTGGCTCAAAATAAAAAATAAATGGAACAGCCTTGTTAGCAAGGTTTATAGACAAAGGCTTCATGGTCCGGTCGACGCATGAAGCCTTTGTTTCTTTTATTCAAAGCCTTTTGGCTTATTTCATAATATGTTTGCCATAATCCCACCCTTTGAGATCGTACAACTCTGCATCCTTGCGAATCCGTTCTTTAAAATCTTCGTAATTTCTTTTTTCCTGTGGGGTCCATCCGGCTTCAGCAACGGCAGCGAGACGTGGTAACATCAGGTATTCGAGTACTGAGGACTCAGTGACCCATTCGGTCCAGAAGTTAGCTTGTACACCTTTATAATAAGGTTGCAAGTCGGCATCCACATCTTTAAGCGGCTGATAGTTGTATACGGCCTCCACTGTTTCAGTTCCATGTCCCTGTGACATCGGTTCTGTGGAAAGCTTCGACTGTTTTCTATTGATATAGTAAGGAATTTGTGGACTTAAAATAGCGTCCATGCCTTGTTTGGCTGCTTGTTTAGCGGCAGCATTCGCTCCGATCCATGCCATGACGGTGATGTCATTGCCCAAAATGCGGGTATTTCCGTGAAGCACTTCATTCCAGAATATCAGTTGGCGTTGCTGGCTGGCAGGTTTCGTGGCAATGTAATCTTTCAGTTGTTTATAGAAATAAATCTGCAAGTCCCTGAAATTGGTAGAACCTATTTCGCTTAGCAAGTTCTTGCATTCCTCATTCTTTTGCCATTTGTTGGTGGGACATTCGTCGCCTCCCAGATGAATATAGTTGAATGGAAACAATTCGGTGAGTTCATCTATCACGTCTTTGGCGAATTGCATAGCCTGAGGATTGGCCACATTGATTACATCCGTAGAGATTCCCTGTTGCAGCCATACTTCATGTTTATTTTCCGGGTCGCATGCCAGAAATTCCGGATAAGCAGCGACAGCAGCCTGTGAATGTCCGGGGATATCGATCTCGGGAACGATTTCTATAAATTTCTTTTTCGCATAAGCTACAATCTCTTTGATATCTTTCTGAGTATAAAAGCCGCCGTAACGTTCGCCGTCAGGTTTTACGTCACCATACGCCAGCACTCTGCTATTCCTCCATGCACCGGTTTCCGTCAGTTTGGGGTACTTCTTTATTTCGATTCTCCAGCCTTGGTCTTCTGTCAGATGCCAATGGAATCGATTCATTTTGTAAGTAGCCATCATGTCGATCACTCGTTTTATTTCATCTTTACCGAAGAAATGTCTGCCTTCGTCCAGCATAAAACCTCTCCATTCAAAACGGGGAGCGTCTTCAATCTCAACAGATGGGATGCTCCATTCTTGATGGCCGGACGGTGCTACGCCTGCCATTACGTTGCGGGGCATCAGCTGCTTTAGTGTTTGCAGCGCATAATAGAAACCTGCAGGGCGGGCGGCTTCAATCCGGATTTGTTCTTTTGAAACGTTCAGTTTATAAGCTTCGGGCGGAAGTTGCTGATTCAAATTCAGAATAATGGCGGCTTTGGCTTCTTTTTGAGTAGAAGAGACTTTGATGCCGGTTACTTTCTGAAACTCCTTTTTGAATGATTCGAAGACCATGTGGACACTGTCTCCCTGATAGGGAGTGACTTTGGCTTTCAGTTGGTTGCCAAATTCGAAACGTCCGTCTTTTACCGTAAGGTGAGCCGGTTGTGGGATGATGGCAATTTCTTGCGCTGTTGACATTTGCTTGCTAAGGACTAGCAATAGCAGGGGTAAAAAGTGTTTAATTTTCATGGTAATTGGGGGTATTTGAATAAAAAGTATAACAGCGGACGAAGATAGAAATAATAAATTAGAAAAGTGTGTCTTTCTGATTGTTTTGTTTGCTCTTTTTGATTTGTTTGATCAACGTTCCCTATAAATTTGCGTAATTTGATAATTTAGTGTTTCTTTGTACGATAATATAAGTCATGATAACTAACCCCCATTATTACAACTTATGAAAAACAACAAGATCTGTCTATTGGGAGCTTGCCTCCTGTGTGCTGTAACTGTCTTTGCGCAGAATGTAAGTCTGCAACCTCCTCCTCAACAACTTATTGTTCAAAACAAGACCATTGATCTGCCTGCTGTCTATCAGCTAAATGGTGAGAAAGAAGCGAATCCGCATGCCGTAAAGGTACTGAAAGAATTGCTTTCCGGTAAGCAAAGCAGTAAGCAGGGAATACTTATTTCCATTGGTGAGAAAGGCGACAAGAGCGTACGCAAATATAGCCGCCGGATTCCCAACCGTGAGGAAGGCTATTACCTGTCTGTGAATGAAAAAGAAATCGTACTGGCCGGAAATGACGAACGAGGTACTTATTATGCCTTGCAAACTTTCGTGCAATTACTGAAAGACGGGAAACTGCCCGAAGTAGAAATCAAAGATTATCCTTCCGTACGATATCGGGGGGTAGTGGAAGGTTTCTACGGAACTCCGTGGAGCCATCAGGCACGCCTCAGCCAGCTGAAGTTTTATGGTAAAAACAAGATGAATACTTATATATACGGTCCGAAAGACGATCCGTATCATAGTGCACCCAACTGGCGCCTGCCATATCCCGACAAAGAAGCTGCCCAACTGCAAGAATTGGTGGCAGTAGCCAATGAGAACGAAGTTGACTTTGTATGGGCGATCCATCCGGGACAGGATATCAAATGGAATCAGGAAGATCGCGACCTTCTGCTCTCCAAATTTGAGAAGATGTACCGGCTCGGCGTTCGTTCGTTTGCCGTATTCTTCGATGATATTTCCGGTGAAGGTACCAATCCTCAGAAGCAGGCGGAACTGCTGAACTATATTGATGAGAATTTTGCGCAGATGAAGCCTGATGTCAATCAACTTGTCATGTGTCCTACGGAATACAATAAAAGCTGGTCGAATCCTAACGGCAATTATCTGACTACGCTGGGTGAAAAGCTCAACCCTTCCGTTCAGATTATGTGGACGGGAGACCGTGTCATTTCCGACATTACCCGTGATGGCATGGCGTGGATTAATGAACGGATCAAACGTCCGGCTTACATCTGGTGGAATTTTCCGGTGTCCGATTATGTGCGCGACCATTTGCTCCTCGGTCCTGTGTATGGTAACGATACGACGATTGCCAAAGAAATGTCAGGTTTCGTAACGAACCCGATGGAACATGCCGAGTCATCTAAAATCGCTATCTATAGTGTGGCGAGCTATGCCTGGAATCCTGCCAAGTATGATACTTGGCAAACGTGGAAGGATGCGATTCGTACCATTCTGCCAAGTGCGTCGGGTGAGCTCGAATGCTTTGCTATCCATAATTCCGACTTAGGACCTAACGGGCATGGCTACCGTCGTGAAGAATCTCAGGACATTCAGCCTGCCGCCGATCGTTTCCTTAAAAGTTTTAAAGAAGACGGCAGCTATGATAAGGCGGATTTCGAAGCCCTCCGGAATACTTTCGAGCGTATGAAAGAGTCCGCTGATATCCTGCTGACCAACACGGAAAACAAACCGTTGATTGCCGAAATCACTCCTTGGTTGCGTCAGTTTAAACTGATGGCTGAAACAGGAGAAGAAGTGCTGCAAATGGTAGAAGGTCGGAATGAATCTTATTTTCTGCGGAAATACAATCATGTGAAAGCTTTGCAGCAACAGATGTTCTATATTGACCAGACATCTAATCAGAACCCTTATCAGCCGGGAGTAAAGACGGCCACACGAGTGATAAAACCATTGATTGACCAGACTTTCGCTGCTGTTGTGAGTTACTACAATAAAAAGTATAATGCCCATCTGGATGCTGTTACCGACTATATGCCACATAAGATAATCAGTAGTGTGGAGCAAATAAAGAACTTGCCTTTGCAGGTGAAAGCCAATCGTATACTTATCTCTCCTGCCAATGAGGTCGTGAAATGGGCACCCGGAAACAGTGTTGAAATAGAACTGGATGCGATCTGTCCGGGAGAGAATATTCAGATAAACTTTGGTAATGATGCTCCTTGTACATGGGGACGTCTTGAAATCTCTGCGGATGGCAAAGAATGGAAAACGATCGATATGAAGCAGAAAGAAAGCAGGTTGTCGGCTGATTTGCAGAAAACTCCGTTGAAGTTTGTCCGGTTCACCAATGTGAGCAATGAAGAACAGCAAGTATATCTGCGTCAGTTTGTTCTGACTATAGAGAAAAAGTAAACCGTTTTACTCGGTTCAGCCTTGATGACTTATAAGAAGACAAGAAAGGGTAGGAGAAGTTCCTACCCTTTTTTTGATTTGCGATACTCCCTTGGTGACATTCCCATGATTTTGCTGAACAGGCGGGAAAAATAATAAGTATCTTCAATACCGATTTTATAGCATATCTGGTTGATTTTCATATCGGTGGTATCCAGCAGCAGGCAAGCTTGCTGTATTTTCAGCAGATTGAAGTACGTGAGCGGGCTATGTCCCGTCTGCTTTTTAAACAGCATTGAGAAGTGCGACGGAGAATATCCGATTTGCGTCGAGATTTCTTCAAGACTCAGATGTTTCTCCATATTTTCTTTCATATAGTGGATGGCAACGTCCACTATCCCTTCATCTTCCACCTGGTTGGTGCCTGCATTGCGATATTGCTGGATATAGCGTAATGTTCCCAGATAAAAGTGGAACATCGAAAACGCGTAACGCAGATTCTCATTGCTGTAGCCGTTCTTCAGTGTGTTGAATATCTCTTCAAACAGATTGATCCGTGTACTGATGCGCGAATGTCGTTCGGGTTTGATGTCCATCGGACGGCCGGCATCCTTGGCATAGAATGGAGCTGCTGTTCCTTTGAAGTGAATCCAGTAAATAGTCCATGGAGTGGAAGGGTTGGAGGCGTATGAATGCGGGACACCTGCCGGAAGGATGAAATACTGGTTGGCAGAGACGTTATATTCCTGATCTTCGATCCGGTAAGAACCGGCCCCGTCTATACAATAGATAAAGACGAACTGATTGATGGGTTCTTTCCGTTCCCGGAAATGATACTTGGCTTTCGGATAATATCCGATGTCGGTGATATGCAACATGGAGGTCAGCGGGTCTTCTTCCATCTTGTCAACGATTATACGGGGCAGGACTAGGGCTCTTTCCCCGGTAAATCCATCTTTTAGTTTTACCATAGCATATAATTGGTTATTCTGCACAAATATATAATAATGTATGGTATCTGTCAAATAATATATTAAAAATAAGATTGTCCATCTTTATAAAATGAAATTCTATTTTTTGTACCTGGGATGTCCCCTATCTTTGCAACACCAATTAATCAATCTTCTAGTGGTATGAAAAGTTATAATAAAAAGTTTGTCTATTCTATTTGTCTGGTTTCCGCGATGGGCGGTCTTCTGTTCGGATATGACTGGGTGGTCATCGGTGGAGCGAAACCTTTCTATGAACTCTATTTCGATATTGCCGATTCACCGACGATGCAGGGATTGGCGATGAGTGTAGCCTTGCTTGGCTGTCTGATCGGTGCGATGGTAGCCGGTATGATGGCAGACCGTTACGGGCGGAAGCCTCTTTTACTGATTTCCGCATTTATCTTTTTATCTTCTGCATACGCTACCGGAGCTTTTTCCGTATTTAGCTGGTTTCTGGTGGCCCGTTTTCTGGGAGGTATCGGTATCGGCATCGCTTCGGGATTGTCTCCGATGTATATTGCCGAAGTAGCACCGACTTCTATCAGAGGGAAACTCGTTTCACTCAATCAGCTTACTATTGTACTGGGTATTCTCGGTGCGCAGATAGCCAACTGGCTGATAGCCGAGCCTATTCCTGCCGACTTTACTCCTGCCGATATCTGTGCTTCATGGAATGGACAGATGGGATGGCGCTGGATGTTTTGGGGAGCAGCGTTTCCGGCGGCAGTATTCTTGTTGCTTGCCTGTTTTATTCCTGAGAGTCCCCGTTGGCTGGCTATGAAAGGAAAGAGGGAGAGGGCATGGAATGTGCTCAGCAAGATAGGCGGAAACCATTATGCGGAACAGGAACTTCAGATGGTGGAGCAAACCGGTTCTTCCAAATCAGAAGGCGGATTGAAATTGCTTTTCAGTCGTCCGTTCCGAAAAGTGCTGGTACTCGGTATCATAGTGGCTGTGTTTCAGCAGTGGTGCGGCACGAATGTGATCTTTAATTATGCACAGGAAATATTCCAGTCGGCAGGTTATTCGCTGGGAGATGTGCTCTTTAATATTGTGGTGACCGGTGTGGCAAATGTGATCTTCACGTTTGTGGCTATCTACACAGTCGAACGTCTGGGACGCCGTGTACTGATGCTTTTGGGAGCAGGCGGATTGGCCGGCATTTATCTGGTTCTCGGCACTTGTTATTTCTTCCAGGTGAGCGGATTCTTTATGGTCGTACTGGTGGTGTTGGCAATAGCCTGTTATGCCATGTCACTGGGACCTATCACATGGGTATTGCTGGCTGAGATATTCCCTAACCGTGTGCGTGGTGTCGCTATGGCAACCTGTACTTTCGCTTTGTGGGTAGGTAGTTTCACACTGACATACACGTTCCCTTTGCTGAACAGCGCACTGGGTAGTTACGGTACATTCTGGATTTATTCAGCTATTTGTCTCGTAGGCTTTGTCTTCTTCCGTCGGGCATTACCCGAAACCAAAGGAAAGTCACTGGAGACGTTGGAGAAAGATTTAATAAAATAAAACTAATTATATCATGGTAAAAGCGTGGAAAGAAAAGGTTGTAATCCCTACGTATGAGGTAGGTAAGCCTGAGAAGAATCCTATTTTCCTGGAGAAGCGTGTGTATCAGGGAAGTAGCGGGGTGGTTTATCCTTATCCTGTCATCGAGTCAATGTCCGATGAAAAGGTGGATAAGGAATACGATGCCATCTTTATTGAAAATGAATATATCAAAGTGATGATTCTTCCCGAGTTGGGTGGTCGTGTGCAAATGGCTTATGACAAAATCAAGCAACGTCACTTTATCTATTATAATCATGTGATTAAACCTGCGCTGGTAGGACTGGCAGGCCCCTGGATTTCGGGAGGCATCGAGTTCAACTGGCCCCAGCATCACCGTCCCAGTACCTACATGCCCGTAGATACGGCGATTGAAGAAAATGCAGACGGCAGCGTAACTGTGTGGGTCAATGAAATGGAACGTATGTTTCATCAGAAAGGGATGGCAGGTTTCACTCTTCGTCCGGGACATGCTTTTCTCGAAATCAAGGGAGTACTCTACAACCGTACCGAAGTACCGCAAACTTTCCTGTGGTGGGCAAATCCTGCCGTAGCGGTGAACGACCATTATCAGAGTGTATTCCCACCCGATATTAATGCGGTGTTCGATCATGGAAAGCGGGCCGTATCCAGCTTCCCTATTGCCACGGGCACTTATTACAAAATGGACTATTCTGCCGGAGTAGACATCTCTAACTATAAAAATATCAAAGTACCTACTTCGTACATGGCTGTCAATTCCCGGTATAATTTCGAAGGTGGATATGAGAACGATACGCATGCAGGTATGCTTCACGTAGCCAATCACCATATTTCTCCGGGTAAGAAGCAGTGGACATGGGGAAACGGCGATTTCGGTCGTGCCTGGGATCGTAATCTGACTGATGAAGACGGCCCATACATCGAACTGATGGCAGGTGTCTACACCGAGAATCAACCGGACTTTACCTGGTTGCAGCCTTACGAGGAAAAGAGCTTCGTGCAATATTTTCTGCCTTATCGTGAACTGGGAGTAGTCAAGAATGCAAGCAAGGACCTCTTGATGAACATAGAACCGGAGGGTGAAGATAAGGTGCGTTTCAAGATATTCGCCACTTCCGAGCAAACGGTTAAGGTAGTATTGAAAGGGGAGGACGGCACAGTATATTACAGCAAACAAGTAGTCATCACTCCGGAAGAATTGCTGGATGAAACGGTTGATGTGGCAGGTGAGAAGTTCAATAAACTGAGCCTCGAAATCACAGCAAACGGTAAGGAACTGCTTTACTGGCATGCCGAGCCGGAAGAGGTAAAACCGATTCCCGATGCTGCCGAAGCAGCCCTGTTGCCGGAGGAAATAAAGACAACCGAGCAACTCTATCTGACGGGCTTACACTTGGAGCAATACAGACATGCTACTTACAATCCGGTAGATTATTACGAAGAAGCCTTGCGTCGTGATCCGATTGACGTACGCAATAATAATGCGCTTGGACTGTGGTATATCCGTAAGGGGCGTTTCCGGAAAGCCGAACAATATCTGCTTACAGCAGTGAAGACCTTGCAGAAACGCAATCCGAATCCTTATGACGGAGAACCTCTTTACAATCTCGGACTTGCCTTGAAGTATCAGGGACGATATAATGAAGCATACGATCGTTTCTATAAATCATGCTGGAATGCAGCATGGCAGGATGCAGGCTATTTTGCCTGTGCTCAGATTGCTACTATGCAAGGTCGCTTGGAAGATGCTTTGGATGAAGTGGACCGCTCGCTTATCCGCAACTGGCATCATCACAAGGCACGTGCACTGAAAACTGCTATTCTTCGTCAGATGGGGAAAGCGAAAGAAGCTTTGCAGGTCATTGAAGACTCATTGGCTATTGATCAGTTCAACTTTGGTTGCCGTTATGAAAAGTATCTGATAACTCATGCCGCTGAGGACTTGCTGACTTTGCGGACAATGATGCGTGGCGAAGCCCACAACTATGATGAAATAGCACTCGATTATTGTAGTGCCGGTTGTTGGTCGGAAGCTGCCGGCTTATGGAATGTGGCGATTACTGAGGGTAGTGTGACTCCGATGACTTATTATTATCTGGGATGGTGTCTGACCCAAGGGAAACTTTCCGGTGCAGAGCAAGCATTTGCCGATGCAGCCCAAGCATGTTCCGACTACTGTTTCCCTAATCGCCTGGAAGCAATACTTGCCTTGCAGTGTGCTATGGAGCAAAATCCGAATGATGCGAAAGCTCCTTATTACCTGGGCAATTTGTACTACGACAAGCGCCAGTACGACTTGGCACTTGAAGCATGGGAAACTTCGGCTAAACTGGATGACAAGTTTCCGACGATATGGCGCAACCTGGCTTTGGCCAACTTTAACAAGAAGAACGAAGAAGCAAGAGCCATCGAGTATATGGAGCGTGCTTTCCGGCTCGATAAGACTGACGCGCGTGTGTTGATGGAATTAGATCAGCTTTACAAGCGTGTCCGCCGTTCACATGCCGAACGTTTGGCGTTCTTACAGCAATATCCCGAACTGATAGCACAACGTGACGATCTGGTATTGGAAGAAATCACTTTGTTGAATCAGACAGGAGAGTACGAAAAAGCGAAAACATTGCTTGATGCACACATCTTCCATCCGTGGGAAGGTGGCGAAGGAAAAGTGCCGGGACAGTATCAGTTTGCCCGCGTAGAACTGGCGAAGAAAGCACTCGAAGCCGGTAATTACAGTCAGGCTATCCCGCTTTTGGAAGAATGTCTGGAATATCCGCACCACTTGGGTGAAGGCAAACTATATGGTGCACAGGAGAATGACTTCTATTACTTTATGGGTTGTGCTTATGAAGGTCTGGGGCAGAGTGACAAAGCGGCAGAATGTTGGGAACAAGCCATTGTCGGTCCTACCGAACCGGCTGCAGCTATGTACTATAACGATGCAAAACCTGATAAGATATTCTATCAGGGACTGGCATTACTGAAACTCGGTCGTATGGATGAGGCTAACGGACGCTTTCATAAACTGACTTCTTATGGTGAAAAGCATTTGTTTGACAAGATTAAGATGGATTACTTTGCAGTATCACTACCCGATTTATTAATTTGGGAAGATGATCTGACAATACGTAATGTCATCCATTGCAAATATATGATGGCATTGGGTTACTGGGGATTGAATCAGAAAGAAAAATCTGTTCGCTTGCTGGGTGAGGTGGAGAAATTGGATATCAATCATCAGGGCATTCAGGCTTTCCGTAGCCTGATAAATATGTGTTTAGGTGAGTAATAGAATGTATATGAGAATCCAATAAAAAAAGAATGCTTATGTGTTACAATGTAAATATGATTCCTCCATGAAAACGAGTCTGTAAAAACTGTTTAGATTAAATCAAATAAAACAATTAAGCTATGGGTATGTCCATTAAAAGTGGATGATTAAATACCTAATTCAAAATGAAAAACATGGGAAAAAAATATTTGCTTAATAGAGCAGCTTGGTTGAAGTGCTCTTTATTCTGTTTATTGTTAACGTACCCTGTTTCTATAGTTGTTGCTGACAATGTAATCACACAGACGAGTCTAAAAAATACAGTAGTATTTGAAACTATGCAACAAAAAAAAGTAGAGACACGTACAGTGGTGGGTAAAGTTGTTGATAACTCGGATAATATTCCTATTATCGGCGCAAATATCCAGATTAGAGATAAGAAGATCGGAGTAATCACTGATGAAGAAGGTTACTTTTCTATTCAAGTGCCAAGAGGAAAAGAAACGACACTTGAAATTAGTTATATCGGTTACAAAAGTCAGAGCGTATTTATCACTGATCAAGGTGAAATCAATGTGAAGATGGTATCTGATAATGAAATGTTAGATGAAGTTGTTGTTGTGGGGGCCGGTATACAAAAAAAGATTTCTGTGACAGGAGCTATCACTACCATTAAAGGCTCTGACTTGCGAACACCTACTTCTTCGTTGACTAATAGTCTTGCTGGTAAATTGGCTGGTATTGTTGCTTATAGTACCAGTGGTGAACCGGGATCTACTTCAGGATTTTATATACGCGGTATTGGAAGTTTTGCGGGCCGTACAACACCATTGATTTTATTGGACGGAGTGGAGATATCTAGTGGAGATTTAGATCGTATCCCGGCTGAAAATATTGAAGGTTTCTCTTTATTGAAAGATGCTTCTGCAACAGCTATTTATGGCGCACGAGGTGCCAATGGCGTAATGTTAGTAACAACTAAGAATGGAGTACTGAATCAAAAAGCAAGAATCAATGTGACTTTCGAAGCTTCCATGCAGAAACCGATGCAGTTTGTAGACTACGCAGATGGTGCACAATGGATGGAAGTATATAATGAGGCTTCCATTGCACGTGGTGGAAAAGCTCAATATTCAGATGAAGACATTGAAATGACTCGCAGTAAGTTGTATCCTTACCGCTACCCGAATGTAGACTGGCAAGATATTATGTTTAAGAATTCTACCTTCAACGAGCGTGCTAATATTAATATATCTGGTGGTGGTTCCCGTATCACTTACTACATGAGTTTGCAGGCAAACCATGATACAGGTATGCTGGATATTCCGAAAACATATTCGTATGATAACAACATCAACCGTTGGAACTACATCTTCCAAAACAACCTGACTTATCAACTGACATCAACTACGAAATTGGGATTAAGAATGAATGCCCAGATTGGTAATCTGAAAGGTCCGGGATATTCTACTTGGGAGTTGTTTGATGCTACTCGTGCTACGAATCCTACGGCTTTCCCAGCCACTTTCCCGGCTCGTGATGGTGACACACATATTCGATTTGGTAACGATTGGGTTGTTTCCAACAATGACTTATATACGAATCCTTATGCCAAAATGCTAAGCAGTTACAAAGAAGAAAATTATAATACTTTGAATACAGCCTTGGACATTCAGCAGCAATTGGACTTCATCACCAAAGGCCTGAAAGTAACTGCATTGGTAAACTTCAAGAACTGGGCTACGACGAACTATACTCGTTCCATCGACCCCTACTACTATCGTATGATAAAGAGCACGTGGGATTCAAACAATGCAGATGTTTACGACCTGGAACGTGTAGGAAATTCCGGTACAGACTACATCAATGAGCACGATAACGGATATGGTTCCAACCAGACTTTCTACTTTGATGCACGTTTGGACTACAACCGCACATTCGGAGATCATAGTGTATCGGGTATGTTAATGTATATGCAACGTGAATACCGTAGCGGTGTTCGTCCAAACCGTTTACAAGGATTCTCCGGTCGTTTCACTTACGACTATAAGCATAAATATTTGGCTGAATTCAATTTCGGTTACAATGGTACGGAACGTCTGGCGAAAGGCGAACGTTTCGAGTTTTTCCCGGCTATGTCTGTAGGATGGGTCCCGAGCGGTGAAGATTTTTGGGAACCGTTGCAAGACTATGTTAGTTTCTTTAAGATTCGTGGTTCCTACGGTATCGTAGGTAATGATGAAATGGATGAAGGTGCCGGACACTTCCTGTATGTAGACAATGTTACCTTAAATGGTGGTGGATATCACACCGGTTATGATGGTGAATACTATTACGCAGGCCCAGGCTTCAACACACTGGCCGTTGAAGGTGCTTGTTGGGAACGTGTGAATAAGTTGAATGTCGGTGTGGACATGGAATTGTTCAACCAACTGAACATTACGTTCGACTGGTTCTATGACCATCGTCATAAGATATTTATGAAACGTGGTTCCTGGCCTACACTGTTGGGATATTTTGGAGCAACGCCATGGAGCAATGTTGGTGTGGTAGATAACCAAGGACTTGAATTTAGTGTAAACTGGAAAAAGGAGATAGTCAAAGATTTGAATATAGATTTTCGTGGTAACTTTACTTATAACAAAAATAAATTCAAATACTATGATGAACCTAAATACGAAACCGAGTGGACAAGAAAAGCTGGATTGCCATTGAGTTATATGTGGGGATTTGTTTCGGAGGGCTATTTCACCAGCGAAGATGAAATTAAGCATTGGCCGGATCAAGCAGGATTGGGAAGTCAGCCAAAACCGGGTGACCTGAAATATCGTGATATAAATGGTGATGGTGTTATCAATTCTTCCGATGGAATCATGCTGTCACCGTATGGCTCTATGCCACGTATTCAATATGGTTTAGGATTAAATGTAATCTATAAGAAATTTGACTTTGGTGTATTCTTCAACGGTTCTGCTCAGCGAGATATAATGATTAACGGTACAATGACAGCGTTTGGTGAACGAAATAACAACGTGATGAAATGGATTGCAGATGACCATTGGTCAATAGATAATCCAAATCCAAATGCTCAGTTCCCAAGACTTGGTTTGAGAAATACTGATATTGGTAACAATAATCAGGGCAGCAGCCATTGGATACGTAATGGTAACTTTATCCGTTTCAAGACATTGGAACTGGGTTACTCTTTCCCGCATTGTCGCGTTTACTTCAGTGGCGACAATCTAGCAGTATGGAGTCCTTTCAAGTTATGGGATCCGGAGTTGAGTTGGAATAGCTATCCAATGCAACGTACATTTAATTTGGGTATACAAATAAATATTTAATCAATGTGAAAAACAAAATGAATTATGAAATATAATATAAAAAATATTGCATTGGGATGTTTCCTATTCCTTAGTGTGCTAGTATCATGCGATTATCTGGACGTAGTACCACCTGAACAGGCAACTACTTCTGATACAATGAAGGACAAAAATAGTGTTAACGGTTTCATTAACTCTTGTTACATAGCTGTAGAGCAAACAACTCCTTTTCCGTATACAACGTATGAATGGTCTGCTGATGAAGCAGTACATTCAGGACAATGGAGTGAGAACAGTCAAAAGGCATCATGGAACCTCTATTCAGAAACAAATGCCGCCGGTTGGTGGAATGCTTGTTATAATTATATAGGACACTGTCACATGTTTTTGAATTTGTTGGAACAATATAACAATCCGACTGGAGCTACCGAAGAAGATAAAGCGCGTTGGAAGGCCGAAGCGCAATTTTTGAAAGCATATTATCATTTTCGTTTATTGGAGATGTACGGACCTATCCCTATCGTAGACGATCGTATGCCGCAATCTACTTTACCTGGAGAATTTCCCGGACGTTCTCACTTCGACTATGTGGTAGACTATATATGTAACCAAAAACTGAGTGATGAAACAATTAATGCTCTTCCAAATGTAACTAATCCACAAGAATGGGGACGTGCTACCTCTATCGCTGCATTAGCGTTAAAAGGGCGTGTGCTGTTATATGCTGCTTCTCCATTGTGGAATGGTAAGTTTCCTTATCCCGACTGGAAGAATACAAGTTATGAAACTCCAGGGTATGGATATGAACTAGTTAGCCGGCAAGAAGATATGAGTAAATGGGATCGCGCTTTAGAAGCTAACTTAGTGGCTCTGGAGGCTGCCGAAAGTTTGGGTGAACGTAAGCTGGTGGATGTGGATAATCTACCTAGCAATATCCGTGATGTGCCTATTCCTTACATTGCGGGAGTGGATACTTCGACTGTTGAAGGCAAAGAATTTGCAAAAAGAGTATTGATGCTTCGTTCTATAACCTCTTCAAAAGAAGATGAAGGTAATAAAGAAACCATTTGGGGAGTATTTCTTCAAGGTAGTAACGCATGGATGAATTTTGCACAATGTCCTCCTCGTATCATTTGCTTCAATGAAGCGGATAATAGATGGGCAGATGGCTGGGGTGCTATCAATCCAACGCTCTATTCAGTAGAACATTTCTACACCAAGGATGGGAAATTACCGGATCTTGACCAAAACTTTCCACAAGGCGATGAACGTTTCAAAAGAGCAGGCATTTTATTGAAGGGACATGAGAATGTCATCAAGTTAAACACCAATAGAGAACCTCGCTTTTATGCAATATTCTCATTCGATGGCGATGATTATTCTCCAATAATGAAAGACGGTGAACCTCTAACAATCAATATGCTTAGTAGCAAAGCGCAAGGTTATGGGTGGGACCAAAACGGACGTAACTATATTGAAGGAGGATACCTTACTAAGAAATATATATCTCCTAGCGTGCGGTATTCATCTATAGATGGGGCAACTAATAGTAAAAATTATGCAAAGCCGTTATTCCGTTTGGCGGAACTTTATCTAAACGTGGCTGAATGCTATGCAGCGAAAGGAGAAGTAGGAAATGCTTTAATTTATTTGAACCGGATTCGTGAACGTGCTGGGCTGAAGGGATTAACAGAGGCGGAAGTTGCTACTTCTGGTATGAGCATCACCGACTGGGTACGTACCGAACGTTTCATTGAGCTTTGGGGGGAAGGGCATCGCTATTACGATGTACGTCGTTGGCTGTTGGCTCCTCAGCAGTTGAAAGCTGGTGCACGTGAGGGTTTGAACATGCTGGGAGCAGGAAAGGATCCGACATTCGAGGCGTTTAATAAACGGACGACTATCAACCAACCGTTCCAATGGAACAATCGTATGTATTTATGGCCTATCGCATGGACTGAGATTTCTAACGACCCACAGTTAGTTCAAGCTCCGGAATATTAATAATGACCTTAATAGCAATAGAAATGAAAAAGATAGTATACTTATCAATGCTTGCAGGATGCTTGGTGTCTCTAGCTGCTTGCAACAGCTCGGAATATGACCTTGAAAAGCAGATACCGGAGCGATATAATAAGATATTGTATTTGCAAACTACTGGTAAACAGGAACTGACGCTCTATGATACAGGGGAAAACAACATGTTTACTTATGCTGTTATCAAAAGTGGGAGTGAACCTACGCTGACTGCTACTGCGGATTTAAAGGTGTTGACTCAACAGGAGTTGGATGAACGATATGGTGAATTGGAGGGCGTCAATTATAAAATCCTGCCCGGAGATGCCTATTCATTGGGGAATTCACATATGGAATTTGCTTCACAGGATCGATATCAGAATTTAACTGTGTCTGTGGATCCTACAAAGGTACAAGCAAATATGGAGGCAGATCCTACTGCAGTATGGGTGTTACCCTTATATGCCACCAGTGAGGCAGACTCTATCAATGCAGATAAAAACAGTCTGTTTCTGCAATTTACAAAGATATTAAAGCCGGCTGTGCAATTCTCTAATACAAGAGTTAGTGTTATCACAAAGCAGTATGGTCTGGTAGGGACATTTACACAGGAAGCTTTGTTTAAACTTGATGTAGAGAATATATCTTGGGATATTACTTGTAGCTTTACGATAGATGACGAATATGTGAATAATTACAACACAGAACATAAGACTACATATAAGTTATTGGATGCTCATTATTCATTTGCCGAGCAGATGGTATTGTCGAAAGGAACAACAGAAACTCCGCTGATAGTGACTATTGAAGGAGCTAATTTGGAACCGGGAGACTATATGCTGCCTATTAAAATAAGTAATACCTCTTTATTCTTACCTAAAGAGGGTGAAGATGTTTATCCATTGACATTCCGTATCATGGGAACTCAACTGAGTAGAACAGGATGGACTGTTGTAGCCAGTTCACAAACGGTGGAAGGAAACGGTAACGGTGCAGCTTCTAATATATTTGATGATAATATCAATACCTATTGGCATTCTAAATGGGATAATGGATATCCCCCATTGCCACATGATTTGGTCATTGATACTAAAACTACGCACGAGTTTACTCAGATCTCCTTACAACGTAGGTTAGGATATAATTATGCACGTTTAGGCCACTTCTATGTGAGTGATACGGGTGACTCTTGGCAGGAGACCGGAACATTTATAATGGAAAATCAGGATGCTGTACAAACATTTAGCATTATTCCAACAAAAGGACGTTATGTTAAGATACAAGTGACTGAAAGTAACAATGTGAATAACTGTGCAGCCTTTTCTGAAGTTTATCTATATGGTATAAACTAAGGGTCTTGTAAATAATATAAATAGGGAGTGCCCTGAAAGAGGGATAAAAAGTGTCTATCGAAGGCGCTCCCTTTTATTCATCAAATTATATTTGTCTTATGAATATATTAAAAAGCATATTGATTAGTTGTTTTGCTATATCGCTATTCATATCCTGTGGAGGTGATGATAAAACTATTATTGATGATGAAGATCCAAATAGCGGTGGAAATAGTGGTGGAGGCACAGAGCAACCGGTAACACCGGCTGATCCGAAATGGTGGGGAACTGAAGTAATTGCTCCTACCTTGGCAGATAGTGCTTTCTGTTATTATAATAGGGCTTTTCTTCTGGATCGTCTGAACAGCAAGGATGGAAGAATCTACTATCGTCATCAGCAAGGGACTAAAGACTGGTCTTATTATTGGAATCATGCATTGATTATATTGATGGTGGAAGACCGTTATCAATGTGTGGGAGACGAATCTGTGAAGCCATTACTATCGGAATTGCTTTATTCTTTTTTGGAACACGAAAAGAATCCTGCAACAAACGATACACACGACTGGACGTGGAACATTTTTACTGATGACCTGCTTTGGGCCGGATTAGCATTTATTCGTGGTTATCAGATTACCGGTGAGCCTCGCTTCTTGGAACAGGCAGAATGGGATTGGAATCATCTATATAAGCAGGCCTACGACAATACTTATGGTGGCGGACTCTGGTGGAGTGTTAATAAAGAGAGTAAGTCTGGTTTGAGTAATAATCCTGCTGTATCCATGGCTTGCTACCTCTATGAAGCAACTGGTAAAGAAATGTATTTGCAAAGAGCCAAAGAGCTTTTTGAATGGCTATATACACATTTGTATCAGCCTACAGGAGGAGTTGATGAAAATATTTCCGGTCCTGAACCTGGAAAACTGACCAATTCGTATAATGTATATAATATAGGAGCTTTTGTCGAAGCATGTAATGCATTATATCAGATTACTAAAGAACCCATTTATGCAGAAACCGCTAAACAATGTATCAAATACGTGATGACGGAATGTGTAACTAATGAAGGAATTATGTCTGCTCACCGTTATGATGGTAGTTGGGAATCTGAATTTTCACGTGGTATGGGGCTATTTGTACATGAAAATAACTTGTGGAATTATAAGACTACTTATACGAAAGATCGGAAACCGATAACTTATTACGATTGGATGAAACTCAATGCGACGCTTTCCTGGAAAAGACGTAACAATGATAATCTTACATGGAATGAATGGGCAGTACGGACACCTGATGCACCTGTAGACGCTCCTCTGAAAAGAAAGGTATGGTCGGCATTGGAAATGGTAAGTATGGTAGTGATGAATCAGGTTACTCCGGAGACTAACCCAATGGGAACATTCGGGGGAATAAAGAAGAATGAAGCGCGTCTGGAAGATTGACTAGATGGGTGACCTGTTGCTTTTTTAGATGAAAAAAAGAATATTCAAGGATATAGTTCCTCAAAAGAATACAGGACAAAAGGAAAACAGGTTAAGTAAATAGATAGGTATTAAATATATAATTCAATTTTCGCAAGTGGTTTTAGGTGCTTTAGAAGACTTTTATTTCTTTGTAGAGCATTAATGGTCTACTTGACAGGTATGAATGGTCTTCATCTCAGTTATTAATAGTTTGGAAATAGAGTCTGAATACTCCAAAATAGAGCTATATATATTAGAAAAGATACTTGTGAAGATTGAATAAATGAGAAGTGATAAACTAGAAGTTTTCAACTGAAAATTGACTGTTATTTTATTGAAAATGAAAAGAATAATATTATTATTAGGTTTTGCCTTTTTTCTCTCTCTTACGGCATGTGGTAAGAATGAAAATGGGAGTATGAGGGGTGAGGAAACTGCTCCGGCAGCAAAAACAGTGGTAAAGCAACTCCCACCGGTAAGAGTTGTTTGTGTGGGTAACAGCATTACCGAAGGCTACGGAAACACAAGTCAGGAAAAGGCATGGCCCGCTCAAACTAACAAACTGCTGGGAAACGGCTATGCAGTACTTAATTGTGGAGTCAGTGGGACCACCATGTTTAGAAATAGTGAAGTACCTTATTGGGCTACTTCTAATTTTAAAAGAGCTAAAGAAGCCAATCCGCAAATTCTGATCATTGCTTTGGGAACGAATGATGCTCATCCATCACGTTGGAATAAATTAAAGCAGGAATTTAAGTCGGATTATCTGGCGATGGTGAATGAATTCCGTCAAGGAGGAAAAGATCCGGTTATTTATGTATGTCTTCCTCCTCCTTTGTTCGGTCCGGCAAAGGCCGATCAGAATAAGGTGGTGGAAGAAGAATTGATTCCACTTCTGAAACAGATTGCAAAAGAAATAGGTGCTCAAGTTATTGACTATCACCAACCTTTACTGGGTGCAAATAAGGGATTCCCGGATGATGTACATCCTGACGATTCGGGAGCGGCATTAATGGCGGAAATAGCTTTTCAGAGAATAAAAGAAGCACAAGTGATACAACCTCACCTTTCTGTAAACAAAGGAGCGGTGGAAAAAGAAAGTATTGCTGTAATTGAAAAAGGAGGAACTGTGACTCTTAATCCGCTTCCGGAAAATGGTAGCTGGCGTTGGCAGGGACCGGATGGTTTCACATTTAATGAGCGTGTCTTGAAGCTGCAAAATATAAAACAGGGAGGAATTTATACAGCTATTTATACCAATGAGGCCGGATATCGAAGTACGGCTAACTTTCTGGTATCTGTCAAAGGAGAGGAAGGACCGATCCTGATATCTAGTGTCAGAGACATGGAAGGTAAATGGTCGAAAGGTAAATTTATTCGTGCCAATCCGGGGGGAACTATTACTTTAGATGTGCAGGCTGATGCTGTTGGTGAGTTAAGTTGGAGCTGGATAGGTCCGGATGGTTTCTTTGCCGGTACAAGGGATGTTACCTTATCCCCGGTGATGGTCAATCAAGGTGGTGAATACACAGCTTCCTGCACCGACAGATATGGTCGTCAAAGAAGTGTGACTTTTACGGTGAAGGTAGAAGGAGAGGTGGTTTGTCCTGACCTTGTGTCTTACCTTAATAGTGGCAGTGGTTGGCAGCAAGTAACTGAAATGGAGTTAAAAGCTGGAGACAATGTGACTTTTGGTCCCCATCCCATGAATGGTAACTGGCATTGGGAAGGTCCTGCGGGCTTTACTTCCGATCGGCGGGATGCTTCTGTATTCAACTTCAGTGCAGAGAAAGCAGGGAAATATATCGGAACTTTTACCAATGTGGTCGGTTGTCGGTTGGAACTAGTTGTTACATTGAAATTGAAAAAATAAAACATAACATAACTATTTATCCCAATGAAAAGGAGTTTGATAAAAATAAGCGCTTTTATGCTCTTGCTATGCGGAGTGTACGCTTGCCAGACGAAAAACGATACGAGTCGTTCTTTGTCGGGAGAATGGAGTTTTGCACTGGATAGTAATGATGCTGGCGAAAAAGAGAATTGGGCCATGAAGTCTTTCCAAGAACAGGTCAAATTGCCGGGCTCTTTACAGGAACAGGGAAAAGGGTATGATGTGAGTGTCAATACCCAATGGACCGGAAATGTAGCAGACAAATCCTGGTATACCGAGGAGGAGTACGCCAAATATCGTGAACCCGGAAATATCAAGGTACCATTTTGGCTAACTCCGAACAAACATTATGTAGGAGTCGCATGGTATCAGAAAGAGATTGAAATACCCGAATCGTGGGAAAACAAGCGAGTGCTGTTTGAGTTTGAACGTACCCATTGGGAAACTTCACTCTATGTGGATGGAAAGAAAATAGGGCATCTGAATACACTGCATATTCCTCACAGGTATGTGCTCAGCTCCTTGACTCCCGGAAAGCATTTATTGTCGTTGAGAGTCGATAACCGGATGCATGTGGATGTGGGTTCCAATGCACATAGTGTTTCCGACCATACACAGACAAATTGGAATGGAGTGATCGGAGAAATAAGTATGAAGGCACTTCCTTCTTTCTCTATTGATAACATACAGATTTATCCTGACGCAAAAGATTCGAAAGCAATTGTGAAAGTTTATTTGGATGGAAAGCCGGAAAACACCCGTTTAGCATTGAATGTTCTCTTCAATGGAAAGTCTGTACTGAAGAAGGATCTAGAAGTTACTCCGGATGACGGAGATTGCGTGGAAACCACTCTTGTATGGGATAATGACGTAAAATTATGGTCTGAATTTACTCCTAATGTTTATCGACTACAAGCTGTTCTGGATTCAAAAGATGGTGTTAGTGAAAAAGAGATAGATTTCGGGTTCCGCGACTTCAAAACGGAAGGCACTCATTTTTTGATTAACGATCGCCCGGTTTTCCTTCGCGGTACATTGGAATGTTGTATTTTCCCGATGACCGGCTATCCTGCGATGGATAAGGAATATTGGACTAAAATTTATTCTACTTGCAAGAAATACGGTTTGAATCATGTCCGTTTCCATTCTTGGTGTCCGCCTGCTGCTGCTTTCCATGTAGCTGATAGTTTAGGAATGTACCTTCAGGTTGAATGTGGTGGATGGGCATTAATAGGCGATGGTTATATGCAAGATCAATGGTTCAAAAAAGAGGGCGATCGGATCTTGAAAGAATATGGAAACCATCCGTCTTTCTGTATGATGGGCTACGGTAACGAGCCGGCAGGGGGCAAACAAGCTAGCTACTTACGCGGTCTGATCGATCATTGGCAACAAAAAGACAACAGGAGATTGTATACAAGTGCAGCAGGATGGCCTTATGTGGATAATGCGGATTATTTTAATACTCCCATACCTCGTATCGGAGGAGCTATGAATAGTATCCTTAATACCTCTGTTCCCCGCACAGATTATGATCATCAAGGACTTATTGGCAAAGAGATGCCGACTGTAAGTCATGAAATTGGTCAATATTGTGTCTATCCCGACTTTAAAGAAATTGATAAATATACCGGTTTTCTGAAAGCTAAGAACTTTGAGATTTTCAGAGAGACTCTGAAAGAAGCTGGATTGGGAGATATGGCCGACAAATTCCTGTACGCTTCTGGACGTTTACAGACTTTATGCTATAAGGCAGAGATAGAAATGGCCTTGAGAACAGAGAAGTTAGGAGGTTTTCAGTTGCTTGACCTGCATGATTTCCCCGGGCAAGGAACTGCCTTGGTAGGGGTCCTGAATCCTTTTTGGGAAAGTAAAGGATATGTAGATGAGAAGGAATATAGTATGTTCTGTAACCAAGTTGTTCCTCTGGCGAGAATCCCTAAGCAAATATTGACCAGCAACGAGACACTGAAAGCTGATATTGAATTTGCACAATATGGAGAGAACCCATTGAATGGCGTGAACGTGGTATGGAGTCTTGAAACCCAGAAGGGTGATGTTGTAAAATCAGGTTCTTTCAAATGTGATCTTCCGATTGGTGGAGGTATAAAAGCAGGTAGTATCGAATGTCCTCTGAATTCTTTCTCCACTCCTGTACAACTGACATTAAAAGTTGGTATAGAGAATACGGAAATTGCCAATAATTGGCATGTCTGGGTATATCCTGCTGAAAAGAAGACTATCGAAAAGATGCCGTATATCACATACGATCTGAATGGTGCAGCCATTGACAGACTGAAACGGGGAGAAAACGTATTATTCCTTTCTTATGGAAAAGTGGCTCCGGAAAAGGGGGGGAATATCGGCGTTGCGTTCACCCCTGTTTTCTGGAATACAGCTTGGAATGGTCATACCCCTCCTCATACACTAGGTTTCTTGTGTGACCCGAGTCATCCTGCTTTTGCCTCTTTCCCAAATGATGGTTGTTCGGACTTCCAATGGAAAGACCTTGCAGTGAAGTGTAATGCCATGATAATGGATGAATTTCCACATGAATTTCGCCCGTTGGTATATATCATAGATGATTGGTTTGAGAACAGAAAACTGGGTATGCTCTTTGAAGGCAAAGTAGGCAAAGGTAATCTAATGGTTTGCAGTGCCGATTTAGATACCGATCCGGAAAACAGATTGTCTGTTGGTCAATTTAAGCAAAGTATTCTGGAATATATGGCTTCCGATAAATTCAATCCTCAAAATGAGGTGGACGTAAAGATATTGAAGAATATTTTTAAATGAGAAGAAAGAAATTTATCAGAAGAAAAACAAACATAGTTAAATGAAATGTATTAAATTAGTTTCCTAATTAATAAAAAAAAATTAATCCATGAGAAGAAGTATAGTAAATTTGGGCGTTTTTATAGCTCTTGTGTGTGTGATATATGCTTGCCAGACGAATAAAAATATGGGACGTTCTTTGGCGGGGGAATGGAGCTTTGCTTTGGACAGTAATGATGTTGGTGAAAAAGAGAACTGGGCAACACAGTCTCTCCCGGAGCGTGTCAAGTTGCCGGGATCTTTACAAGAACAAGGGAAAGGACATGATGTGGATATTCATACGCAGTGGACAGGATCAGTGAATGATAAATCTTGGTATACGGCGGAAGAATATGAGAAATATCGGAAATCGGGAAATGTTAAAGTTCCGTTTTGGTTAAATCCGGATAAACATTATATAGGTGTTGCTTGGTATCAAAGAGAAATCGATATACCCGAAGCTTGGAACAACAAACGAATTCAATTTGAATTTGAACGTACTCATTGGGAGACTTCATTGTATATTGACGGAAAGAAAATTGATCATCAGGATGCTTTGCAAGTTCCTCATAGATATGTAGTAAGTTCTTTGACTCCCGGCAAACATCTATTGACTTTGAGAGTTGATAATAGAATGCACATTGATGTCGGCTCCAATGCTCATAGTGTTTCAGATCACACTCAGTCAAACTGGAATGGAGTGATTGGCACGATAAATATGAAGACTCTTCCCTCTATAGCTATCGATCATATACAAGTGTACCCTGATGCGAAAGCAAAGAAGGCGAACATTAAAGTCTACTTGAATGGAAAAACTGAAGATTCTCGTCTGGCACTGAAAGTTCTTTTTGAAGGTCGTCCGGTATTGAAAAAGGAGATAGAGATTGCATCTACTGCGGGTGATTGTGTAGAAACCACCCTTGAATGGGAAGATAGTGTAAAGTTATGGTCTGAGTTTACTCCGAATGTTTATCGGTTACAAGCTGTTTTGTCTTCTCAAGATGGAGCTAGCGAGAAAGAACTCAATTTTGGATTTCGTGATCTTACTGTAAATGGAACTCATTTTGACATTAATGGTCGTCCCTTTTTCCTTCGTGGAACATTGGAATGCTGTATTTTTCCGAAGACAGGTTATCCGGCAATGGATAATGAATATTGGACAAAAATCTATAGTACGTGTAAGAGTTATGGTTTGAATCATGTTCGCTTTCATTCTTGGTGTCCTCCTGCTGCTGCGTTTCACGTAGCTGATAGCATGGGAATATATCTTCAAGTTGAGTGTGGCGGATGGACTTGGGTAGGAGATGGCAATCCGCAGGACGAATGGTTGAAAAAGGAGAGTGACCGCATTGTGAAAGAGTATGGAAATCATCCGTCTTTCTGTTTGTTGGCTTATGGAAATGAGCCGGGAGGGAAAAATCAGGGAGATTATTTGAATGATCTTGTGGTTCATTGGAAACAGACTGACGGTAGAAGATTATATACAAGTGCTGCCGGATGGCCTAAAGTGAAAGACGCAGATTATTTTAATACAGATCATCCACGTATCGGAGGAATTGGTCGTATAGAAAATATTCTGAATGTTTATACTCCCCGTACTGACTATGACTTTAGAGAACGCATAGAGAAAGATATGCCGGTAGTAAGTCATGAGGTTGGTCAGTGGTGTGTATATCCCGACTTTAAGGAAATTGATAAATATACAGGTGTATTGAAAGCCAAAAACTTTGAAATCTTTAGAGAAACCTTAAATGAAAAAGGGTTGGGTGATATGGCTGAAAAGTATTTGTATGCTTCTGGTCGCTTACAAACCTTATGCTATAAGATGGATATAGAAGCTGCTCTGCGGACTCCTGGCTTTGCCGGATTCCAGCTATTGGATTTACATGATTTTCCCGGTCAGGGAACTGCTTTGGTAGGAGTATTGAATCCTTTCTGGGAAAGCAAAGGTTATGTGGATGATAAAGAGTTTAGTACATTCTGTAATCAAACTGTACCTTTAGCAAGAATGGCTAAATTACTGTGGAACAATAACGAACAATTGACAGCAGATATAGAGTTTGCTCATTTTGGAGAGAATCCTTTGAATAATGTGACTGTTGTGTGGAATATTGAAACAAAGGATGGCAATGTTGTCAAATCAGGTTCTTTCAAAACTGATCTTCCTATAGGGAACTTGATAGAAGTGGGTCATATCGAATTACCTTTGAATACTTTCACTGATCCTACTCAGCTGACATTGAAAGTGAATATAGAGAATACTAAGATAGCTAACAGTTGGCATGTATGGGTATATCCTTCCGAAAAGAAAGAAATACAAAAACTGCCTTATATCACGTATGACTTGGATAACAAAGCCATAGAGAAGTTGAATCAGGGTGAAAATGTGTTATTCCTTTCTTATGGTAAGGTAGCACCGGAAAAAGGTGGAGATATCAAAACTGCATTTTCTCCTATCTTCTGGAATACAGCATGGACCAACAATGCTCCTCCTCAGACTTTAGGTTTCTTATGTGATCCAAAACATAATGTTTTCGATTCGTTCCCGAACGATGGCTATTCTGATTTTCAATGGAAAGATCTTGCAGTAAATTGTAATGCTATGGTGATGGACGATTTCTCTCATGATTTCCGTCCTTTGGTATATATCATTGATGACTGGTTCAAGAACAGAAAATTGGGTGTACTCTTTGAAGGCAAAGTGGGACAGGGCAATTTGATGGTTTGTAGTATTGACCTTGATACGGATTTGGACAATAGATTATCTGCAGCTCAATTTAGACAAAGTATTTTGGAGTATATGGCATCTGATAAGTTTAAACCACAGCATGAGATTGATTTACAGTTATTAAAGCATTTGTTTGTACAAATGAAATAATTTTGCAAATTCATATGTTATGAAGAAATATTTGTTATTACTCTTTTGTTTCTGTCTCTCTTTATGTGTTTGCGGACAGAAAACATACAGTCTGGTGTCGCCCGATGGTAATATTCAGGCGGCTATAAACTTATCCGATAAAATCTATTATGATGTGGCATATCGGCAGGATACATTATTGAAACAATGTAATTTGGGAATGGAGTTAGCAAATCGGCAGCTGCTTGGAACTGCTCCCAAAGTGGTTGATGTCGCCAAGAAAAGTGTCAATAAATCGCTAACTCCCGTCGTACCCTTGAAATTTTCTACTATTACCGATGTTTATAATCAATTGCTATTGAAGTTCAAAGGTGGTTATTCCGTGGAGTTCCGAGCTTTCAACAATGGAATAGCCTATCGCTTCATCACCGATATCAAAGGAGAAGTGGAAGTGAATAATGAGACATTTCAAGTAAACTTCCCCGGAAATTATTTGCTTCATGTGCAACAGCCCGGAGGATTCAAAACGGCATATGAGGAAGAATATAAGCATGTCAATAGCAACGACTGGAAAAAAACTGACGGGATGGCATTGCTTCCTCTATTAATAGATACCCGCAAAGGATATAAAATATTGATCAGTGAATCCGATTTAGCAGATTATCCGGCAATGTTTCTCAAAAGTGGAGGTGGCAATAGCATGTTTTCTGTGTTTCCCAAAGTTCCTCTTGAATTTGGTGATGATGGAGACCGCAGCCTCAAGATACTCAAAGAGGCAGATTATATAGCTAAGACGACAGGAAAGCGAGGATTTCCTTGGCGTTACTTTGTTATTACTCGGAACGACGGAGAATTAATAGAAAATACAATGACTTATCAGCTTGCCTCAAAAAATATACTGAAAGATACTTCATGGATTAAACCAGGGCTTGCTAGTTGGGAATGGTGGAATGGTGCTACCCCCTATGGGCAGGATGTAGACTTTGTGGCGGGTTGTAACCTGGATACTTACAAATACTTCATCGACTTTGCTTCCAAGTATGGTATATCCTACATTATCATGGACGAAGGTTGGGCAAAATCAACGCGTGACCCTTACACCCCAAATCCCGATGTAGATTTACACGAACTCATTCGTTATGGAAAAGAAAAGAATGTAGGTATTGTCCTTTGGCTGACGTGGTTAGCTGTGGAGAATAATTTCGATTTATTTGAAACATTTGAGAAGTGGGGAGTGAAAGGGATTAAAATTGATTTTATGGACCGTAGTGACCAATGGATGGTAAACTATTACGAAAGAGTGGCACAAGAGGCGGCCAAGCATCATTTGTTTGTTGATTTTCATGGCTCTTTCAAACCGGCAGGCTTGGAATGCAAATATCCCAATGTTCTCTCTTATGAAGGTGTGCGAGGTATGGAACAAATGGGGGGATGCCGTCCGGATAACAGTGTTTATCTTCCTTTCATGAGAAATGCAGTAGGACCAATGGATTACACGCCTGGTGCCATGTTGAGTATGCAACCGGAAATTTATCGTTCCGAACGTCCTAACTCGGCTAGTATTGGGACACGCAGCTATCAGATGGCACTATTCGTTATTTTTGAGAGCGGAATCCAAATGATGGCTGACAATCCTACTCTCTATTACCGTAACGAAGATTGTACCGAGTTTCTGACACAAGTACCTCAAACTTGGGATGAAACTATTGCTTTGGAGGCAAAAGTAGGTGAATATGCAATTGTCGCCAAGCGTAAAGGAGATAAATGGTATATCGGTGGAATGACGAATAATCAAAAGCAGCAAAGAAATTTTGAGCTTAATCTAGACTTTTTAAAGAGTGGAAAGAACTACCGGATGATTTCTTTTGAAGACGGTGTCAATGCGAGCCGTCAGGCGATGGATTTTCAAAAGAAGGAACGTACTGTTCAGCGAGGGGATAGGATAAACGTACGTTTGGTTCGTAATGGAGGTTTTGCTGCTATTATTGAATAGTGTGTCGAACGTTTTTACTGATGAATGTATGAGGGAGCCAAAACATCCCTTTTAACGAAATCATCCTCGCCACAAATAGTTGTAGTGAGGATGTTTTTTATTTATAAGGGTTTTGATACACCCTCAAAAGTGACTTGACTAGTTAATTAAAGGGCTTTTAATACCTGTTAAAGAACATGGGTATCTATGGGGAACCACTTCTTCACAGGTGAGCATCGACTATGTCTATTGATGGCTTTCCGTAGCCTGATAGGTTAAGAGTTCCGGTTTGGTACTGACCAAGTTTTGCTTCCTGCTTTGCAAACTTCTTTTGTTCCCATAGCAAAGTTGGTTTTGTCCTGAAGCAAACTATAAATGCAAGTTTCATTTTTATAATTGCAAGCTTTGATTATAAAAATGGAACTTGCGTTTTTACAATCAAAGCTTGCAATTATAGTTTATATCCGATAAAAGATAAGTTTACATAGGGAGAAAAGGAAGTTTTCCCCTTATACAGCATAACTTTTCCAGGCTTATTCAAGGCAGCAGGCAAGAGGTTTTATGCAAAAGTCTGTAAGATATCGTTTCACGGGATAAACTTCACGCACACGGGCTTATCTACTTTTATATTTTGGTGTATGTCTGTCAGCAATCCCGTGTCTGCATCTCTTTTATAGACCTGAATCATATTACTGTCCCGACAGGCGACTAACAGGTATTTTCCGTTGGGAGTAATAATAAAGTTGCGTGGATGGATCCCTGTCAGCTGATAACCGGCCTTTGTCAGCATGCCGTTTTCCGGATGAATGCTGAAGATCGCTATTCCGTCCGCTTTCAGGCGATTACTTGCATACAGGAATTTACCATCCGGGCTGATGTGGATATCCCCGCTTCCTTTGGCTCCTGCTGTGTCAGCGACTATTGTCTGGATTTCTTTTAGGTTTCCGTCGTTATATTCAAATGCGATTACTGTCCCCGACAGTTCGTTAATGAGATACGCATAGTGTCCGTTCGGTGCGAAAGTCAGGTGGCGGGGACCCGACCCTGCTTCTACTTTATGGGAAGCCGGATTTCCTTCTATTAGAAAAACACTTTTATTGTCTACCTTTGAATTAGGATTAATAACATACTTGTATATCCGGTCCGTACCCAAATCGTCGGTAAAGAGGTATTTACCGTCCGGTGTGATACGAACACAATGCGGGTGTGATTTCTCCTGACGTTCCTTGTCTGCTCCCGAACCTTTGAACTCCACCATCTCAGAAGCGGGGAGGAGCGAGCCGTCCTTATCAATCGGAAAAACAGAAATACTTCCTCCGCTATAATTGGCAGTAACGACATTACTTCCGTTGGTAGTGATGTAGCAAGGATCTTCACCTCCGGTTTTCTGCGTGTTCAGTAGCCGGAAAGTGCCCTCTTCCTTATTGAAAGCAAATGCGTTGGCAGCAGCTTGATCGTTGCTGAACTCACTGACTGCATAAATAAACTTTCCGTCGGCAGACGGTACAAGATAAGATGGGTTTTCTACTTCCGCCTCGCTGAGCGCAGTTGCCGTTCCGTTTTCTTCGTTGAACCGGAAACTGTAAAGGCCCTTACTGTCTCCCGAAGTGTAAGTGCCGACAATCATTGTCAGTTCCGGTTCTGCTTCATGGGAACTTTCGGTTCGGGAAGCTTTTTTTGATGTACAACTAGATGTGACCATACCGATAATACAGATTGTTGCAAGAATTTTTAGCATATATAGATTCTTTTCAGTTTGATTGCTATTTCTTTAACTGCGGCAATTTTACTTCTGTGATCCCGATTCGGTCGTCACCCAGCACAATGCGTAAATCACTGGCAGTTGTCCCTTTGAAATGAAAATCCAAGAGCTTGTTATACTCTTTTACGATACCGGAATAGACGGTGAGGAACTGTCCTCCACCACTGGATAGTTGTATCTCGAAATTAGTTTCCAGTCCATTTTCGCGGCTGAAAGCTATGGATACACCGTCTACTTTGGCTCCGTTCTGTAAGGCAAAGGTAATGTAATCTCCTTTATTACCCTCCCAGGAAGTAGTTAAATTATTGTCTATTACATTATTTGCTGTTTCGGCGTTGGTGCTGGCGCTTACCGGACTACTGTCTTTATCAGCTTCGGTGGCAGGTATATGACCAGGTTCCACTACCGTCAGTGTGCCGTTCAGACGGATATCGGTAGAGGAAGCTCCGACCATTAGCGTGAAATCTCCCGGTTCTACTACCCAGTGCATATCGGCATTGAGCAATTCCAGTGCTTTGCGGTCAATAAGGAAAGTTACTTCCTTCGTTTCACCCGGTTGCAGGTGAACTCGTTCGAATCCGGCAAGGTTCTTTTCGTAAGTAGTGACGCTGCTTAGTACATCGCGTACGTAAAGCTGCACTATTTCGTCTCCCGCCCGTTTGCCTGTGTTTGTCACTTTGCAGGTGACGAATGTTTGCTGGTTAGGAGTAATGATGGCGGGAGAGATTTTCAAATCACTATATTCAAAAGTGGTGTAACTCAGTCCGTATCCGAACGGGTATAATGCACCGTTGGCACGAGACATATTGCCTTCCATTCCCGGATTCTTGCCTCCGTCTATTTGTGAAGAGGGCTTGCAGGGGAGGTTGAAAGGTATCTGGCCTACCGTTTTCGGGAAAGTGACGGTCAGTTTTCCACCGGGATTGTAGTCTCCGAAAAGTACATCTGCTACCGCCTTTCCACCTTTCGAACCCGGATACCATGCTTCGACTATGGCAGGAATAAACTTATCAGCCCAGTTGACAGAAAGCGGACGACCATTGATAAGAACGAGTACAACCGGCTTTCCCGTAGCTGCTACTGCTTTCAGCAAATCGAGCTGACGACCGGGAAGATCGAGACTGCTGCGGGATTTGTTCTCTCCGCAAGTGCGTTGCCCACCTCCCAAAACGACTACAGCTACATCCGCCTGCTTTGCTTGGTCGACAGCTTTTTCTATTTCTTTCTGCTCTTCATCGGTCAGAGGATAATCAATCAGTTCCGATTCCGGCCAGTTGGCATCTACCAGATCACAGCCCTTTGTGTAGAGTACTTCTGCCTTTCCTTTCATCTTTTCCTGAATACCTTTCAGTACGGAAGTGACCTCCACAGCCAGTGGACCATAATGAGTCAGTGCATACGAATGTTCGTCTGCGTTCGGACCGCAGACTGCTATTTTTTGAATGCTCGAAGTATCTAACGGCAATATGTTTTTATCATTTTTCAGTAGTACGATAGATTCCCGGGAAGCCTGCAAAGCTATTTCCTCATTGGCTGCCTTCTCCACTTCTTCATCAGCCCCTTTCAAATCAGTCTGGTAAGGATGATCGAATAATCCGACGAGGAACTTGACTCTCAGAATATCCCGTACACGGTCGTTGACGATCTCCTCGCTCAGTCCTCCTTCTTTGACCAGCTCCCTTAGTGGTAATACATACGAATCCGGTGAGCGGAAAGTACAGCGCACATTCAGTCCGGCTTCCACGCTTTGGCGTACCGCTTCTTTCATGTCCTTGGCTGTTCCGTGTTTGGTATAAAGGTATTCTACTGCATCACTGTCCGAAACCACATATCCACGAAAACCCATTTCTCCGCGCAGACGGGTGGTAAGCCAGTAATAACTGCTTTGAATCGGGAATCCGTCATAGTCATTGTATGAGCTCATGACTCCCAATAATCCGGCTTCGCGGATAACCCGCTTGAAAGGATAGACATGGATCATTTCCACTTCACGTGGCGACATTTGCGGGTCGACACGTGCCATGCCTTCGCGTGCTCCTTTATTATTACTATAGGCGATAAAGTGCTTTCCGGTTGCTGCTATCTGATGGTTGTGTTGCATACCACGTACCATTTCTATACCCAGTTCGGCAACCAGATAAGGAGACTCGCCGTATACTTCTTCGTAGCGTCCCCAGCGTTGGTCGCGACCTACGTCCAATATAGGTGCATACACATTGGTATATCCCAACATGCGTGCTTCCCGTCCGGTGATCAGCCCTACCTGGTGAATCAGCCGGCGATTCCAGGTATGTCCCAGCCCCAGTTGGGTAGGGAAGTTGGTTGCTTTATAACTTTCCACTCCGCGAATCCCTTCATTGGTGAAGTCGGTGGGAATGCCGAGCCTTGTTTCTTCTATAAAAAATCGCTGGACTTCATTCAATGCCCAGGCATGGCGGGAGGCGGGCCATACGTTTTCATTGTCGGAGGGAGGAAGTCCCCATTGCTGAAAACCATTCAGATGTTCGTCAATAGCTCCGATTCCGTCTTTCCACAGTTGGTTTTTCCATTCGGGAGTAGGCAGATCATCCTTTAATACTCTTTTGTATCCATAAAGCGTCACCATCTGACATGTTTTTTCTTCCAGTGTCATTTGGCTGAGCAGGTCTTCTATACGTGCGTCGATTGTGGCAGTCGGATCTTCATACACGTCTTTGATTCCATTCTTGTTAAAGTCAATCCATCCTTTCTTATACATTTCTGTGCGGACAGGTTTATAAACAGCAGGTGTTTTAGTTGCCTTCTGTGCAGATAACAATGTGCTGCTTCCCAGAAAGAGTGCGGTGAATAAAAGTTTCTTCATGGTATATGATATCTTGTTTTTGATTTCTGCCTGTAAAGATAATGCCACTTATCGGAAAATAACAGCAATTTTCGTACAAATTGCCTGCACTGGGAGTCCATATAAGTGAGGTGAATATAATATTTGCTAATGAAAAGCCGGGAATAGGAAAACATTTCTTATCTTTGCAGCGTATTTAAAATTTCAGACCGTTACAAAGTCATGGGGTTGACTGGATTTGACAGCGGGCAGAAATGGTAGGTAAGCATGCAGTGGGTCGGTAATTTCCACTTAAATCTCAGTTATCAAAACTTTATCTGGCGAAACTAATTACGCTCTTGCTGCTTAATCGAATCACAGTAGATTAGCTTAATCCAGGCACTAGGTGCCAGGACGAGACATCACTCGGAAGCTGTTGCTCCGAAGCATTCCGGTTCAGTGGTGCAGTAATATCGGGGATAGTCAGAAGCGGCCTCGCGTTTTTGATGAAACTTTAGAGGATAAGGCAGGAATTGATGGCTTTGGTTCTGCTCCTGCACGAAAATTTAGGCAAAGATAAGCATGTAGAAAGCTTATGATTTCCTCGTTTGGACGAGGGTTCGATTCCCTCCAGCTCCACGGAAATAGTAAAAAGAAGTTTGTAAGTCCTTGAATTCCAGTAATTCAGGGGCTTTTTCTTTTCTTCTACTCCCCCTACCTTTTATATTCATTTAGAAAACAGTTGTAGTAAATGTGCTACAATTCAAAATTAATATCTACTTTTGTCTGTTCAAAAACCAATAACTATTAGAAGTGGGGGCAACACTTTAAATTCTGCAACAGATTTATGAAAATTCACGAAGGAAAATGTACAGAGAAGATTTTGAAAGAACGTGAACGGATTGGTAACCGGTTAGCCATTCTTCGCAAGAAGAGAAATATGACCCAAGAGGAATTGGCTAATCTTTGTGGCGTTAATCGTGTTAATATAGCCAAGATAGAGAAAGGGGCTTATAATGTGAGCATTGATATACTATCTAAGGTAACATCCGCTCTTGGTTTTGTGATAGATATAAAAGTGGATAGCTCTGTTTGTCCGACTCATTTCTCTCAACGTAAACCTGTAAAGCTGGTAATAGGGGAAGATTATTATGTCAGTTTTGGCAATAACGAAGCCCATAGATGTAAGCTGGTGGATATTCCGGAGATGTACCAAGGTCAAAGAATTAAAATCGAAACTCCGACCCCGAGAGGGTCTATCACCCACATATTATTTGCCGATGAAATAGGAACGACACCTGACGAGGCTGTAATGAACCAAGTAACGATGTAAAAACATTAAAAGGGAGGAAGTGCAAGTTCCCCTTTTATTGAAATCACCTTCGCTACAACCATCTGCAGCGAGGGTGATTTTTTAGTTTATGAGGGTTTCTACACCCCCTCTTTCATCAGGGCTATTCAGAAATTTAATGGTTTCTTCTGAATATATAATCTTAAATTGATGGTTCGGAATCAATTCTAAAGCTGGGAAATCAGTAGTGATTAACAGTTTTAGTCCCTTTCTTTAATATGTAAAAGCAACTTGTACAAAAGAAGTTTCTTATGTACGGGATAGCAGCAATAACTCCGTTGAGCCTTCGTGGGGACAAGCCGAATTTGATTTTATAATGTGGGTTTATAAGGTACAGTCTCCGGTCAATGATTTGATAGTTGGCTTGCCGGGCGATGCGATTGAACAGTTCGATGGTGCATCCGGTGCTCTTTATATCCAGTAGCTCCGTGATTACGCGTTCCTGCTCACCGCATAGTCTTAATATCCATCTGTATAAAGTGCGGGGAAGGAGGTGGAGAAAAGGGAAATGTGAAACAATGTGGCTGTGTGCTATCTGCTGGTGGCCTCCGAATGGCATTTGCCAGGCGGGAAATCCTACAAATATAGCTCCGTCGGCAGACAAATGTTTTTGTAGGCCGGAGAGGAACCGTTCTTTGTCTCTGATATGCTCTATCACATCGTGTAGAAGAATTAGGGGAAAATTCGTAGCCTTGTCCTTAAGCTGGAAAATGTCGGTGGCAATGAACTGTCCCTGCTGATGCCTTTGGGCGAAGAAGGTTCTGGCTTGTTCTATTCGCGTGGCATCAATGTCTACGCCCATCACCCGGCAACCGGCTTCGGCAAAGGGGAGCAGATTGCCTCCCTCTCCACAGCCCACTTCCAGCACTTTATCGGGGATGTGTCCGATGACTTCCTTTATGTAGGGGATATAATAGTTCTTGCTGGTCTGTGACTGTTCACCAAAGTAGCTTTCCCGGTCGGTATGTCGTTTCTGCATGTTCTTTGTTCCTTCTTGAGTTTGATTATCCATATAAATAGATAATCAGTCGGGTAAAAGACTGCGTGGCACATCGTTTTTTTACCAGGAAATGCGGAGGCCTACCGGGAGGGTGAATGTGAACGGATGTTCCTTTCGGATGGTGCGCAGTTGGCTGCCGTCGGGGATATAATAGTTTACAGTCGGCTCCAGATAGATGCCTGCCTGGGGTGTGAGGCGATATTGTATGCCTATACTTGTGTTGACCGACCACTGCCAGGGAGCACTTACCGGCTGGCTGTCGAGCTTGTGTGGAATACTGTCCGTGACATGGAAGCTTTGGAGTGTCCCTTTTATGGGGATATCCACCTGCATGCCTGCCGTGGCATAACTGGAGAAACGTTTGTAATGCCAGAAACGGTAGGAAAGCCGGAGAGGAATGCCGATATAATGCAACTTCTGGTTGTCTTGAATGCGGAATGCTTCGCCGGTAGTGAACTCCGACCTGAGAAGCGTATATTGCAATCCGGTTTCCAGACTCCAACGCTCATTCAATTTCTTGCTGAGAGAGAGTCCCACGACGATGGGGGCATGATGTTGCTGGTTCTCAACAATCCTGCCGCTGTTATTCTGGGCAATCTGCATGAGTCCGATGGAATCTTTTCCCAGAGTACCCTGCTGATAGCGGGTGTGCAGATAAGAATAATACTCTTCCCACGTGCTGACTTGTTGAGGGAAGTCACTTGAAATGCCGTCGGTATGTGGAGTGGCAATCAGCTTATATAAGTTCTGTGCCAGTTGCGGTCCGAGTGAACCTGCCAGCATCAACTTCCATTTTCCGGATTTCTTCTTGCGGGTTGGCGGCATCAGGGAAGGGGAGAAGACGAAAGCCATCTGTCGGTTGGTGATGGTCTGTCCGGTGAATGGAGAAGGTATGGGATATTTGTGGATACTATCTTTCATTGTGGGTATGGCAAGGGGCCATTCTGTGGAAACTGGAACGGGAGGGATGATTCGTTCCCTTTTGTTCAGATTTTCTTTGGTATAGCATTGTTCGTCGGTTCGGGGAGTATCGGCTTTCTTTGTTTGTTGCGTACTCCCGGCTTGCCTGGAAGAAACTTTGGACAAACGGTTTTCCCTGATACTCTTTTTCTCTCTGTACAGATAGTCATATAGCGTTGGAAAGAGAAGCAATACTGTCAAAACAATGAATACACGGTATCCTGCCAGCATCTTTTTAAGTAAAATTTTCGCCCGGAACAATTGGGAGGAAGAGGAGTGTGGCGCTATACCCAGTAAATCTCCGATTTCTTTGTGGGACAATCCTTCCAGTACTGCCAGTTTAAATACCTTGCAGTAGCCCTCCGGAAGGCTCTCCACTATATCCAGCATCTTATCGTACGAAATGAAATCCGGACAAAAAGGATTTTCAGCAGGCTCTTCCTCTTCCGGAATATCTGTCAATGGGATGGTGGGGTTGGCATTGGCATGGTTGAGGTATTGCAGTGCCAGGTTTCTCATAATCTTTTTCATCCAGTATTCCAGTTTCTCCGGGTTGCGCAGCGAATGAATGGAAGTGAATATGATGACAAAACCGTCGTGAAGAAGATCTTGGGCTATCGTTGGGTCGGGAATATAGCGTAGGCATACTTTCAGCATTTTCTCTGAATAGTTTTCGTAGAGCAGGCTCAAGGCCTGCCCGTTTCCCTTCTGGCATAAAGTGACAAGAGCTTTTGTATCCATGTGTTTGTCTCAATGTTATTTCTTAAGGATAGAGAAGAACATGAATGACTGCATGGATTTTTATTTTTTAACTAAGCCTCCCGGTTGACTTCTGCTGCACAGTCCGGACAAATGCCTTTCAGTACATAGTTGATGCTGTTCAGTGTAAATCCTTGAGGCAGCTTCACCACCGGAGTGGGAATGTTGGTGAAGCAGAAGGTTTTGTTGCATTTCTCGCAATGGAAATGGGTGTGCAGGTCGCTTACGTCGCAAGAGCAACTGTCGCTGCACACGGCATACTTGAAGGAACCCGTCCCGTCATCTATACTGTGTATCAGATGATGGGAGAGGAATAGGGTAAGGGTACGGAAGATGGTGGATTTGTCCACCGTATCCAGCATGGTTTCAAGGTCGAGCAATGAGACGGAACGGCCTGCCTGCATCATGGTGCGCAATACCAGGATGCGGATGGCAGTGGGCTGTATGTCCCTTTTGGCCAATAGGTCCAAATATTTCTTTTCTTCCATTTTTTCTATTTAATAAGTTTCTGTATGCGTATGGCGTTCACTATCGCAATGAGGGCGACGCCTACGTCGGCAAAGACAGCTTCCCAAAGTGTGGCGATTCCACCGGCACCGAGGATGAGGACAAGCAGCTTCACTCCGAAAGCCAGCGAGATGTTCTGCCAGACAATCCGGCGGGTTTGCCTGCCCGCATGAATGGCGGTGGCCACTCTCGAAGGCTGGTCTGTCTGTATCACTACATCGGCGGTTTCGATGGCGGCATCGCTGCCAAGTCCGCCCATGGCGATGCCCACATGGCTAAGGGCAAGAACCGGGGCATCATTGATGCCGTCGCCCACAAAGGCTATTCGGTTGGCAGGGTTGCTGCGGAGTGCCTCGATGTGCTTCACCTTTCCGTCCGGCAGCAGGTCTCCGTATGCCTGGGTGATGCCTAGCTTTTCTGCAAAGTTAGTAACAATGGCTTGTTTGTCTCCCGATAATATCTGAATATTATTGATATTTAAAGCTTTTAATTCTTTGACGGCGTTGACGGCATCTTCCTTTAATGTGTCTGATAGCAACAGATAACCGGCATATTTTGTTCCGATGGCGCAGGCCACAATCGTATCGACAATTGATGACAATTCATCGGGATATTCTATCCCGAACTTAGTCAGCAGGCGGGTGTTGCCCACCAGGACACGCGTTCCATCCATAGTGGCTTGCAGTCCGTGGCCGGCAATCTCCGTAACGTCCGTTGTGGCAATCAGCTCTATATCTCTTTGTTTGGCATAGCTTACGATGGCTTTGGCTATGGGGTGCGTACTGTTTCGCTCTGCCGAGGCGGCAAGCTGTATCAACTTCTCTTCCGTAACTCCCGGTTGTGCCTGGCAGGATTGTACATCGAAGGTGCCTTTGGTCAGCGTACCCGTCTTGTCGAATACCACCGTGTCGACTTGGGTGATGGCATCGAGGTAGTTGCTACCTTTGAAGAGGACACCCAGGCGGGAGGCGGCGCCGATGCCTCCGAAGTAGCCTAACGGAATGCTTACGACGAGGGCGCACGGGCAGGAGATAACCAGAAAGACCAATGCCCTGTATAGCCAGTCATTGAAGATGAACGAGAATTGTGCATCTGCCAGCGAATAGAGGAAGGGGAGCAGTACAATCAATGCCGCCAGTCCGGTGACGGTGGGCGTATAGATACGGGCAAACTTACGGATGAAAAGTTCTGCCGGCGCTTTGCGCTCGGAGGCATTCTGCACCAGTTCCAATATACGGGAAAGAGCACTTTTCTCGAAGGGTTTGGTGACTTGGATGCGTACGACTTTGTCGGTCGCAATCATTCCGGCAAGCACTTCCCCGCCCTGGCGGATGTTGCGGGGAACACTTTCTCCCGTCAGTGCGGAGGTGTTGAAGGCGGCAACTTCGTCCAGCATCGTTCCGTCCAGGGGGACGCGCTCTCCGGCTTTTACTTCGATGGTTTCGCCTACCTGCACACGTTGGGGAGCTTCGACAAGTGTACTGCCGTTTCTGATGACCGTTGCCATTTCGGGATGTACGTCGAGCAGGGCGCTGATGTTACGCTTGGCTTTGTCTACGGCTTTGTCCTGAAAGAGCTCTCCCAAGGAGTAGAAGAGCATGACGGCAACGCCTTCGGGATATTCGCCTATATAGAAGGCGCCGAGGGTGGCGATGGACATAAGGGTGAATTCGCTGAACACGTCCTTTTGCAGGATGCTTTCCCAGGCTTCCCTCATCACCGGGAGGCCTACGGGGAGATAGGCAAGCAAGTACCATATAAAAGGTACATACTCTCCCTTGAAGAAGGTGGTGTCAGTAGCATTCAGGATGAGCCCTCCGAAGAGCAATAGGGCGGAGAGGATGATTCTCCAATAATCTTTCAGCAGACTGTTTCTTTTTTCTTGTATCGCTGTATGTCCGTGTGTGCAGCAGCATTTGCAACTCATATTGTTTCCTCCTATTTTCTATTTTCTGCAGCAAAGGTAGCGGAAAGGAGATGCAACTTGGTTGCAAAGTGAAAAATCCCGGACTGTCCGGGTTATCTTAGATTTCCAACATCCGTTTCTCCCGTTCCAGGTCTTTCTCGTTCAGCAGGGGAGAGGGGACGGAGCAGGTTTTGATGAAGTCGCCCGGCTGGCAGGTGTAGTTGTAGTAGGGGCGTTGCTCGTCGGTCAGCTGGTCTTGGGGGATGAGCTGGCCTTTCAGTTCCAGGAAGTCGTCCATGGAGGTGCTGTCCGAGTGTTTGATGAAGAGGATGCGGCGGGCTATGGGGTTGCGGTTGTAGTCCAGGCAGAGGTAGAGCCCTTTGAGCAGGTGGGGAAAGTCGTACATGGGCAGTTGCAGGTAGATGGTGAACAAGGCCAGTTGGGGTGCCTCGCGTTCGTTGAAGAAGATATAGGCATTCTGGTGGTTGTTGAAGACAGCAGTGCCGAAGTGGGTGGTGTTGTAGGCGCTCATATGCACCACTTTGACGTGGTCGTTGCTGTCGGCAGGGGTTATCAGGTAAGGCTCTACCTTTAAGGCATTGGAGGAGGAAGAGAGGCTGTAACTGATGTAGATGCCGCTGTAATTGTACACTTCCTGCGCCGAGTGGAGCATCTCATGAAGTTTATTAATAATGGAAATTCATTTTTGCTGTCAGCACCCGCCTCTATCTTTGCCGCCGAAATCAAGAACGAACTTAAACGACACACTATGTTCAACGGTGAGAAAAAACAGATAATACAGAGCAAGAGACTGGCTGATGCCTTGTTCATCCTTTGGGCGGGTGGAGCGGCTTTGCTCTCCTATTCACTGGTCTATGCGCTGCGCAAGCCGTTTACGGCTGCGGGCTTCGACGGGCTCGACTTCTTCGGGATGGATTACAAGACGGCAACCAGCATCGTGCAGATTTCCGGCTATTTTATTTCCAAGCTGATTGGCATCAAGGTAATTTCGGAACTGAAGAAGGAGAACCGTCTGAAGTTCATCATCCTCTCGGTGGCGGTGGCCGAGCTTTCGCTGGTGCTGTTCGGAGCGTTGCCCCGGCCGCTGAATGTCTTTGCGCTGTTCTTCAACGGGCTTTCGTTGGGATGCATGTGGGGAGTGATTTTCAGTTTCCTCGAGGGGCGGCGGGTGACGGACCTGCTGGCGAGCCTAATGGGGCTGAGCATTGCCATCAGTTCGGGCACGGCAAAGTCCGTCGGGCTGTTTGTGATGGAGCATCTCCACATCAGTGAGTTCTGGATGCCTGCCTTTATCGGTGCCTTTGCCTTCCCGCTGCTGTCGTTGCTGGGCTGGCTGATGACGAGAATGCCGCAACCTACCGCGGCAGACCGGGCACTACGCTCGGAACGGGTGACGCTGGACGGCAGGGCGCGTGCGGACCTCTTCAAGAGCTTCATGCCGGTATTGCTGATGCTGTTTGCGGCAAACTTGTTCATCACCGTCTTGCAGGACATCAAGGAGGACTTCCTGGTGAAGATTCTGGATGTGGAGGCGGCGGGGCTGTCGTCGTGGGCATTTGCCAAGGTAGATGCGGTGGTGACACTGATTATCTTGTTGCTTTTCGGGCTGATGTCCGCGGTGAGGAGTAATATAAAGGTGCTGTGCCTGCTGCTGGTGCTTGTGACGTGCGGCACAGCGACCTTGGGATTCGTGGCCTTCAATTACGATGGGTTGCAACTGCCACCCATGACGTGGCTGTTCCTCCAGAGTTTGTCGCTCTATACTGTTTACCTCAGCTTCCAGACGTTGTTCTTCGAGCGTTTCATCGCCTGCTTCCGCATCAAGGGGAATGTGGGGTTCTTTATCGTCACACTCGATTTTATCGGGTATACCGGTACGGTGGTGGTATTGGTATTCAAGGAATTCTTCAATCCGGACATCAACTGGCTGGATTTCTATAACCTGATGTCGGGCTATGTCGGCATTGTGTGCAGCGTGGCTTTCCTATGCTCGGCTGTCTACCTGGTGCAGCGCTATCGCAAGGAGAATGCTTCGGGACCGTTGGACTCTTCCCTTTTCCGTTTGCGCCGTTGGTCCCGGCCGGGCAATTCCTTGCTTCTTGAGACTGAATAATAATAATATATCGTATGAAAAGAATTGAATGTATCATTATGGACTGGGCAGGAACTGCCGTCGATTACGGTTGCTTTGCTCCCGTCGCCGCCTTTGTCGAGAGCTTTCGGGCCATCGGCGTTCCCGTCACTGCTGCCGAAACACGTGCGCACATGGGGCTGACCAAAGTAGAAGAAATCCGTGCGCTGTTCGATATAGAGCGTGTCCGTGCGGAATTTGAACGGAAATTCGGCCGTCCCGCCGGTGAGGAAGACGTGCAGGCACGTTATGCCGAATTCCAACGGGTGTTGTTTGCCTCGCTCGAAGATTATACCGACCCTATTCCCGGTGTGGTGGAAACGATTTCCGCACTGCGTGCGCAAGGCATCCGCATTGGCTCCACCACCGGCTATACCCGTTCTATGATGGATGTTGTGCTGCCTGCCGCCACAGCCAAAGGCTATGCGGTAGATAATTGCGTCACTCCCGACGGGTTGCCTGCAGGCCGTCCTGCTCCCTACATGATATATAAGAATATGGCAGACCTCGCCATCCCCTCCGTAGATTGTGTGTTGAAGTATGGCGATACCATCGCCGACATCAAGGAGGGTATCAATGCCAAAGCATGGACCGTCGGCGTAGTCCTCGGCAGTAACGAACTGGGACTGACACAAGAGGAAGTCTCCTCCTTGCCTGCCGATGAGCTCGAAGCCCGTAAGGCCGATGTCCGCCGCCGCATGCTTGCCGCCGGTGCCCACTATGTGGTCGATACCATTGCCGAGCTCCCCGCAGTCATCGCCGAGATAAACCGTAAACTTGAGATTTTGTAACCCTTATAAACGTATAAACTTAAAAGCTCAATGCATATGAAACCCTACATTCTCCTTACCCCCGGCCCCCTTACCACCTCACAAACCGTCAAGGAAGCCATGCTGACCGACTGGTGTACCTGGGACGAAGACTACAACCTCCACATTGTGGAAGAAATCCGCAAGTCCCTCGTCTCCCTCGCCACCCAGCATACCGGCGACTATACTTCCATCCTCCTGCAAGGTAGCGGCACGTACTGTGTGGAAGCCGTCATCGGTAGCGTCATCAAGCCTGGCGACAAACTTCTCATACTGAGCAACGGCGCCTACGGCGACCGCATGGGCAACATCGCCGAGTATCACGGCATCTCGTACGACATGCTTGCTTTTGACGAAACAGAGCAAGTCTCCGTCAGCTACGTCGACGACTATCTTTCGCACAATGCCGAAATCACCCACGTTGCCGTGGTGCATTGCGAAACCACTACCGGCGTGCTCAATCCCCTCAAGGAGATAGCCCACCTCGTCAAGATGTACGGCAAGAAACTGATTGTAGACGCCATGAGCAGCTTCGGCGGTGTTCCCCTCGATGTACACGAACTGGGCATAGACTTCCTCATCAGCAGTGCCAACAAGTGCATCCAGGGCGTTCCGGGATTTGGCTTCATCATCGCTCGCCGTTCCGAGCTGTTGCACTGCAAGGGCGTCTCCAAGTCACTCTCTCTCAACATTTACGACCAATGGGAAGCCATGGAGAAAGGACATGGCAAATGGCGTTTTACTTCTCCTACACACGTGGTCCGCGCCTTCAAGCAAGCCATGGACGAACTGGCAGAGGAGGGCGGTGTGGAGGCCCGTCACAACAGATATTGCGAGAACCACCGCGTGCTGGTGGACGGCATGCGTTCCCTCGGTTTCCAAACGTTGCTGCCGGACGAGATTCAATCGCCCGTTATTACTTCTTTCCTCTATCCTCATGCCGATTTCAACTTCAAAACTTTCTACACACAACTGAAAGAACGTGGATTTGTCATCTATCCGGGAAAGATTTCGCAAGCCGACACTTTCCGTATCGGCAATATCGGAGATGTTCATCCCGAAGATTTCCGGCAGCTGATAGAGATAATTCGCGAGTGTAAATACTAAGCTCCGAATCTGCATAGATTTAATCGTTCCATCGTGGAGGAAAAATCGTTCCACCATGGTGGAACGATTTTTTCCTAGTGGTGGAATAATATTTTCCCCATGATGGAATGATTTGTCCTTCGCCTTCCTTCTTCTTAAGCTTCCCTATTAAATTTGACCTTCGTCAAGTCTGTAAACGCTATCTTTTCGTATTTTTGCACCCAATTTCGGAGGTATCAGATTTATGGCAACATCCAGAGAAATGACGGAAGGACGGGCTCTTCCGTTGATTTTCAACTTTACTTTGCCTTTACTGCTCGGCAATCTGCTGCAACAGACCTATTCATTGGTAGATGCAGCTATCGTGGGGCGCTTTCTGGGTATCAACGCCTTGGCTTCAGTCGGGGCAAGCACTTCGGTCGTTTTTCTTATTCTGGGATTCTGCAATGGCTGTTGCGGAGGTTTCGGCATTCCCGTGGCGCAAAAGTTCGGTGCGCGGGATTATGTCACGATGCGCCGTTATGTGGCTGTCAGCCTGCAGCTGGCTGCGGTGATGTCTGTTGTCATTGCCGTGGTTACCAGCATTTACTGTGCAGATATTCTGCACATGATGAGTACGCCGGAGAACATATTCACGGGAGCCTATTATTACCTGCTTGTCACGTTTATCGGGGTTCCCTTTACTTTCTTCTATAATCTGCTGTCCAGTATTATCCGTGCATTGGGTGACAGCAAGACGCCGTTTTGGTTTCTACTTCTCTCTACGGTACTGAATATCCTGCTCGATTTGTTCTGCATTCTGGTACTGGGTTGGGGAGTGGCAGGAGCTGCCATCGCTACCGTATTTTCACAAGGCGTCTCGGCCATATTGTGCTACATCTATATGATGCGTCGTTTCGACATTCTGAAGACAACGCCAGCCGAGCGGAAATTCGACGGTGCTTTGGCACGCACACTGATGTACATCGGCGTACCCATGGGACTGCAATTTTCCATTACTGCCATTGGCAGCATTATGCTGCAAAGCGCCAATAATGCTTTGGGTACGGCTTGTGTGGCTGCATTCACGGCAGCCATGCGTATCAAGATGTTTTTCATGTGTCCTTTCGAGAGTCTGGGCATGGCAATGGCCACCTATAGCGGGCAAAACTACGGTGCGGGCAAGCCGGAACGTATCTGGATGGGAGTCAAGGCGAGCGCCTTGATGATGATTGTTTATTGGGCGTTCACTTTCTGTGTACTGATGTTCGGTGCCAGGACTTTTGCCCTGCTCTTTGTAGATGCCTCTGAGTTGGAGATTTTAAAGAATACGGAGTTGTTCCTGCACATTTCCGTTTCCTTTTTCCCGGTTTTGGGACTGCTCTGCATCCTGCAATACACTATCCAGGGGGTGGGATATACCAATCTTGCCATGCTTTCCGGTGTCTCGGAGATGATTGCCCGGATACTGGTCAGCCTGCTGGCTGTTCCGGCTTTCGGCTATCTGGCCGTGTGTTTTGGTGACCCTACTGCATGGATTTTTGCAGATGCCTTTTTAATACCAGCCTTCATTTATGTCTATCGGCGGATACTTCGGATGAAGAAAAATTAGTGTATCTTTGTATCGGGGAGTTGAAAGAAGAATGACCGGACGAAAAATTATACACATCGATATGGACGCATTCTACGCCTCCGTAGAACAGCGTGATAACCCTGCATTGCGGGGCAAGCCCATTGCCGTGGGCCATGCGGAGGAGCGGGGAGTGGTGGCGGCAGCCAGTTACGAGGCACGGCGTTTCGGGGTGCGTTCTGCCATGTCGTCACTGAAGGCAAAGCGGCTGTGCCCCCAACTTATCTTTATCCCGGGACGGATGGAAGTCTACAAATCCGTTTCCCGCCAGATACACGAAATCTTTCATGAATATACGGATGTCATCGAGCCCATTTCGCTGGACGAGGCTTTTCTGGATGTGACGGAGAATAAACCGGGCATTCCATTGGCTGTAGACATCGCGAAGGAGATAAAGCGGAAGGTGCGGGAGAGGTTGAATCTGGTGGCTTCCGCCGGCATATCCTATAATAAGTTTCTTGCCAAGATAGCCTCGGACTACCGCAAGCCGGACGGGCTTTGCACCATACATCCTGCCCAGGCACTGGACTTTGTTGCCCGGCTGCCCATTGAAAGTTTCTGGGGAGTGGGACCGGTAACGGCGAAGAAGATGCACACTTTGGGGATTCACAACGGGGAACAGCTGCGTATGCAGTCTTTGGAGATGCTGACCCGCGAATTTGGCAAAGTGGGGACAATTTATTATGATTTTGCCCGTGGCATCGATACCCGTCCGGTAGAGGCTGTCCGCATCCGCAAGTCTGTGGGTTGCGAACATACGTTGGAGAAGGACATCAGCAAGCGTTCATCCGTCATTATAGAGCTGTACCATGCGGCAGTGGAGCTGGTGGGGCGACTGGAGCACGCCAATTTCCGCGGGAATACGCTGACGCTGAAAATCAAGTTTCATGATTTTAGCCAGATTACCCGCAGTATGACCCAAACAAAGGAGCTGGGTGCCCTTGACGTGATTCTGCCTTTGGCAAAGCAGTTGCTGCAGGAAGTGGATTATGAACATCATCCTATCCGTTTGATTGGACTTTCCGTTTCCAATCCCCGTGAAGAGGAGGAGAAGGGAGTCTGGGAACAACTGAGTTTTGAATTTAGTGACTGGGAGACGGACCATTCAAATAAATAATGCTATATTTGTGTTCAGTATTAAAAAAAGGAAAGCTATGGGCTGTTTTATGAATATTTTGTGGTTGATGTTTGGAGGTATCATCACTGCTGTGGAGTATCTTATTGCAAGTTTATTGATGATGTTCACCATTATTGGCATCCCTTTCGGTATGCAGACCTTGAAAATGGCAAGCCTTGCCTTGTGGCCTTTCGGCAAAGAGGTTCGTAGCGGGGAACGTTCCAACGGTTGCCTCTATGTGCTGATGAATATTCTTTGGATATTCTTGGGCGGCATTTGGATTTGCCTTTCGCACTTGGGATTCGGGTTATTGCTGTGCATCACCATTATAGGCATTCCTTTCGGTATCCAACACTTTAAGCTGGCAGGGCTGGCATTGACTCCTTTCGGGAAGGATATTGTTGCGGCTTGAGCGATTGTGCTGTATCGTTTTTTTATAAATATATGTAAGTATAATTGATGGTGGAGGATGAATGGTGCTTTAATCTTATTGTAATGTGCTTCTGCTTGCATGCTAAATGTTTAGCTTTGTGTTTAGCATCCGATTATGGCTCTATTTTTTGTTTTTATTTGAATTATATATAATAATAATTTTATTTTTAAAAGTGAAATGTTATATTTGTGATTATCCTCACCTATAACACTTCACATATATGCGAAAAACACACCTTTACACGCTACTATGCGTCCTATGTTTTCCATCTTTGGTTTGTGTACAACAAGCCGTTTTTGATGAATTCAGAAAAGCGGCAGGAGATTATGCTGCTCTTTACTCCGGTAAGGCAGAGGAAAATTATAACCAGCAGAAGTATCTTAACCATCCCTATTGGAATACGGATGAATTTCGCGAGGGGGCTGTCTGTTATGGCAGATGGCTTTACTCGGATTTGCAGCTCCGTTATGATACCTATAAAAAGAGTCTGATTGTGGTTACTCCGGAGAAACGGATAACCTTGCAGGTAGATATGCGGAAAGTGGATTATTTTGTCATAGAAGGACAGAAGTTTGTACCGCAGGGTGACTGTTTCGCTGCGTTGCTATATGATAGTCCGCAAATGTGCCTGACACAGTATATCGTATCCACAATGGAGTCTCAGGTGAAGAAAAACGATCTTTATTACAGCCGGTTCAAGAAAAAGAGCTATTTCAGTCTTCGCAGTGGCGGAACCGATTATGTGATAACTTCCCGTTCGGGTTTCTTGAAACTTTTTCCTACATACAAGAAGCAGTTGAAGGCTTATTGCCGGAAAGAGCGGCTGGACTTCAAGGAAGATGGCGGTGTCCGGGCAATGACTCGGTTAACGGAATATATTGATTCCTTAATTCATGGAAAATAATATGAAAGCACATAATCTTAAATATACAGTAGCCTTTTTCCTCCTATTGTCGCCTTTCGGCATGTTTGCACAGCAACAGATGGCTATGGACAGCATTTCCATATTCGAATTGATGGATGCAGTAGAAAAGGGCACGTCTTGCCGTATTTATACAACGATAACGGTTCCTTTTAAAGTGAAGCGGGCAGAGGTGAAGAACCCCACTGCCGAGTACTTGAGAGAGGCTTTGGCAGCTACTATCTATAAGGTGACGGTTTATGGTGACAGAATATTTGTCTTGCCGGAGGTTTTTCTGGCCACCTCGCTGCCACCGGTATTGATGGGGGAAAAGTTGGAGACGGATGAGGAACTATTGCCTTCATACATTCCTATTGTGAAGTCTTCTTCAGAAAACAAGGTCTATGAGATAGGAAACAAGTACAAGCCTGCCCCCGGAGATATGATAACTTTGACCGGAAGAGTTTCTGACTTTAAGACCGGCCAGAATCTGGATGGTATCAACATCATTCATCGAGAGCCGTGGGTAGCTACGACGACCAACCGTCAGGGGGAATTTACCATTGACCTGCCTGCAGGCTATAATATTCTTGAAATCAGTGGGATGAATATCAAAGTGACCCATCGGCAATTTATGCTTTATGGTGAAGGCATTGTCCATATCGAGTTGGAAGAGGAAGACCATATGCTGGATGAGGTGCTTATTGTTTCGGGGCGTATACAGAACGTGAAAAGTGTGCAGTTGGGAATGGAGAAGCTGCAGCCTGCCCTGCTGAAAAACATTCCTACGGCTATGGGTGAGGTGGATGTGCTGAAGATGATACAGACACTTCCCGGCATCAAGACAGTGGGGGAGGCATCAAGCGGTTACAATGTGCGTGGGAGTGCCGCTGACCAGAACCTGCTTCTTTTCAATAACGGAACGATTTATAACCCCAATCATCTTTTCGGTTTTTTCACGGCTTTTAATTCGGACATGATAAAGGATGCGGAACTTTATAAGAGCAGTATCCCCAGCCAGTATGGCGGGCGTATCGCTTCCGTACTGAACATCACCAGCAAGGAGGCGAACAAGGAAAAGTTTACCGGTTCTGCAGGTATCGGGCTTGTGACCAGTAAGTTGAATCTCGAGATTCCCATCATTAAGGAAAAGACTTCCCTTCTGCTGAGTGGACGTACGACCTATTCGGACTGGATAATGAAGACATTGCCCAACAAAAGCGGGTATCGTGATGGGAAAGCCGGTTTCTATGATTTGGGGACTGTCTTCTCGCATACGGTGAACGAGCGCAACAAGCTGAATGTCTATGGCTATTATAGTCACGACCGTTTTGCCTTTAATGACAATGAGAAGTATGCCTACAACAATATGAATTTCTCGGCAAACTGGAGGACCGTCTTTGCAGAAAAGCTGACCGGAAACTTCTCTTTCGGTTATGACCACTACGATTACCGAAATGATGAAACGGTGGAGGAAGCGTCTGCCGCACGGCTGTCTTTTGCCATTAACCAATGGTTTGGAAAAGCGGACTTTCTTTATCAAGCCGGCAATAGCCATGCGGTGAACTTCGGTTTGATGAGCCAGCTGTATAATGTGAATTCCGGGACCTACGAGCCGGTGGGGCCTAATTCGCTGGTAAGATATGATGAACTGCAAAAGGATAAAGCACTGGAAAGTGCCGTTTATATAGGGGATGAATGGGATATAACTTCCAGGCTCTCCATCAATGCGGGTATACGCTATTCCATGCTCAATGCTTTGGGACCGCGCACTTACTATACATATCAGGAAGGTATACTGCCCTCCATGTCTTCGGTGGCGGATTCTATCACGGCGGGGAATGGAAAGGTCATCAAGACCTATCACGGACCGGAATTCAGAGTGTCGGCACGTTATGCCTTTACAGATGATTTTTCCGTAAAGGCCGGTTTCAATACGATGAGGCAGTATATCCATAAGGTATCGAATACTGCCGTTATGTCTCCTACAGATACCTGGAAGCTGAGCGACCCCAATATCAAGCCTCAACGTGGCTGGCAGGTGGCGGCAGGCGCCTACTATAATACGCCGGGGCAACTTCTGGAATTATCTGTAGAAGGATATTACAAAAAGCTGATTGATTATCTGGATTATCGCAGTTCCGCCCAAATCCTGATGAACCACCATCTGGAGACGGATGTCATCAATACGGAGGGATATGCTTACGGCGTGGAATTCCAGGTGAAAAAACCGGCTGGAAAACTGAACGGGTGGATGAGCTATACTTATTCGCGCACTTTCTTGCGTCAGAATGATCCGCGCATAGCCCGTCCCATCAATGGTGGAGAATGGTATCCGACCGAGTATGACAAGCCGCATGACTTCAAGCTTGTAGGCAATTACAAGTTTACCCGCCGTTACAGCATGTCTTTCAATATGGATTACAGTACGGGCCGTCCCACCACAATTCCTGCCGGGCAATACTACGACCAGGGTTTGAAGAAAATGCAGGTTTACTATACCGACCGTAACAGTTATCGTGTTCCCGACTATTTCCGTATGGATTTGTCGTTCAATATTGAACCCAGTCACCACCTGACATTGTTGACCCACAGTTCCCTTTCTTTCGGTATCTATAACCTGACCGGAAGGAAGAATGTGTACTCTGTCTATTTTGTGTCCGAGGAGGGTAGGATTCAAGGATACAAGATGTCCATATTCGGTGCTCCCATTCCTTTTGTTACTTATAATATTAAATTCTGAAAGGGTATGAAGAATAAAGTATATTGGGTGATATGTATATGTCCGTTATGGTTGTTCCTTAGTAATTGTGTGGATAAGTTCAATGCCCACTTGCCGGAAAGTAGTATCGGCCTTCTCATAGTTGAAGGTAGTATAATATCGGATAGTGCTGTCGTGTTTTCTTTGAGCCGTTCCTTTTCCTTGGATGTGGAAGGGGTTCCTCCTGATTTCAATAAGGTGGATGCTGAAGTTTGTGTAACCGGTGAGGATGGCTCCAGTTTTAGGGGTGTTGCGTTGGGTAATGGAAAGTACCGGGTTGCTGTCGGAACATTGCATAGGGATGTCCGCTATAGCTTGAAGATTGTCTATGAGGGAGATATCTATACTTCCGAACCTCAATATCCGATAGGAACGGAAAGCATAGACGATGTCACCTACGAACAGCAAGGGGAGTATGGTGATGTCAGTATCCGTTTCTCTATGCAAAGCAAAGATGCTGCATGTTATTCTTGGAGTTATGAAGAAGATTGGGAGGTGAGGGCCGTATACAATCCTATGTGTGCTTATGACCCCGAAACAGATAAGATCGTTGATTATGATGCTAGACCATACTCACGCGGATGGTGTCATAGTGAATCGTCCGAGATAATAATAGGTAATATGGAAATAAACAAGGATAATCGTGTAAAGGATAAGTGTCTCTATTCCATTGAAGCAGACGATATTCGTTTTTCTTGCTATTACAGTACTATAGTGAAACAACGTAAGATTTCGAAGGGTGAATATGAATATTATCAGGAGAAAATAAAGCTTAATGAGGAGATGGGCGGGTTGTTTGTTCCCCAGCCTTCGGAATTGCCGTCGAACATTAGATGTGAAAGCTCAAATAAACAGGCCATTGGATATGTTGGTGTCAGTTTGAATGTGGCGGAATATCGCATTTTCATTTCTACAGATAATATACAATATAGGCTTCCTGAGGGGTATTGTCAGGGAGCGAAAGGGCTGAAAGAAGAGTATACATTTTTAGATTTATACTTGATGGGGTATACCATTGCATATCCGGACCCGGACCCACGTACGGGATTCAAAGGTTATGCATGGGTTTCTGGAGGTTGTACAGACGTACGCTATTTAGGTGCCAGCTTGGAAAAGCCTTCCTTCTGGCCAGTTGAAATCAATCTGTTTTAATAAGAAAAAGCGATGAATAATGCAAAATATATAGTAACATGGATATGCTTGTTGTGGCTCACTATTGGCAGTTGTGTGGATAAATTCAATGCGCACTTGCCGGAGAGTAGTACGAGGGTGCTTATAGTTGAAGGTAACATCATATCAGATAGTACAGTCGTTTTTTCCTTGAGCTGTTCCTTTCCTTTGAATGTAGAAGGAATTCCTCAGGATTATAACAAGATAGATGCAGAAGTCAGTGTAGTAGGAAGTGATGGTTCTTGTTTTAATGGCACTTCTTTGGGAGATGGAAAATACCAAGTTGTAATTGGCTCTTTGAATAAAGATGCCAGCTATAGTCTGAAAATTGTGTATGAAGGGGATATTTATACTTCGGAGCCTCAATATCCATTGGAGACAGAAACAATAAATGACGTTACCTACGAGCAACCGGAAAAATACGGTGACATCTCTATCCGCTTTTCTATGCGGAGTGAAGATGGCGGATGTTATTTCTGGAGTTACGAGGAAGATTGGGAAGTGAGGGCAGTATATAATCCCAAGTTCCGTTATGACCCTACCACTGATGAGGTGGTTGATTTTGATGCTACATCATATGCACGGGGATGGTGTCATGATAAGTCGGCTAAAATCATAGTAGGTAATATAGGAACAAATAAGGATACTCAATTGAAGGATAAGTGGCTCTATTCTATAAAGGCAGATAATAACCGTGTCTTTCATCATTATAGCACTTTGGTGAAACAGCGTAAGATTTCGAGGGGCGAGTACGAATATTATCAGGAGAAAATAAAAATCAATGAAGAAATGGGTGGATTGTTTATTCCTCAGCCTTCAGAACTTCCTACGAATATTATTTGCAACAATTCAGGCAAAAATGTAGTTGGTTATGTGGGAGTTAGCATGAATGTGGCAAAATATCGTATTTTCATTTCTGCCGATGATATATATTATAGGTTTCCTGACGGTTATTGCCAAGAATTTAGAGGTTGGGCAGATTCGTACATGGATTTATATGTGATGGGATATGCTATTGCTTATCCATTGATGGTAGGTTATGCATGGGTTTCCGGAGGTTGTACAGACGTACGCTATTTAGGTGCCAGCTTGGAAAAGCCTTCCTTCTGGCCGGATGAAATGAATTAATATTGAAATGATATGAAGAGAGTGATATTTTGTATTATAGGTTGGGTTCTTGTATTGGGATTACACGCTCAAATTGTTGAGAATATGCGTATTTATACAGACAAGGACTGCTATGTGGCTGGAGAAGATTTGTGGATAAAAGTTTGTGTGACGGATTCCTTGTCTCGTGGAAGCGTATTAAGCAAAGTAGCTTATGTAGAGATAAGTGACACGAAGCTGGTATACGCACAAGGTAAAATCGACTTGCAGAACGGGAATGGATGGGGACGTATCAGACTTCCGCAAGTCATGCATACCGGAGCTTACCAACTGACGGCATATACGCGTTATATGAGGAACTATCCTATGGCTTGTTTCCCAAAGAAGTATATAGCCTTGCTTAATACTGTTCAGACAACAGAGGAGGATAATGTGGAACTTTTCACGGATTCCATTACCGTTTCACAAGCTTCCGGCAATCAGCTTTCCGGAGCGGACTTATGGACAGATAAATCGGTCTATGGGAACCGGAGTAAAGTAGCCTTGACATTACCCAATCTGCCTGCTGATGTCAAGGAGCTTACTTTGTCCGTAGTACGAAAAGACTATGTGCTAAAGGGGTTTCCAATATCAGCCGACGGGCAGAAGAACTATACAAGTGTTCCGGAACGGTCATTTGCTGCAGAGTGTGAAGGGCATATTGTAACCGGCAGGCTGATGGGAGCGCCTGCTGACAATGTAAATGCACGTCTGGCATGTGTGGGCAAGGATATTCGTGTCTTTGGCGGACAGCCTAAGGCTGACGCTATTTATGCTTTTTATACGACCGGAATAACGGATATGCAGGAGATTGTATTAACTGCATTACCGGAGGAGGAAAGTCCCTGCCGATTGGAGCTTATTTCTCCTTTTGTCGGGGTGTTGGCGGAAAAACTTCCTAAAGTCTGTGTGTCATTTCGGAAAGAAGACTTGATAGAGCGTGGTTTCAGCGCGCAATTACATTCTCTTTTGCCGGTAGATTCTTCGTATAGCAAGAGTATATTGCAACAACTTTATGATTTTGTTCCCGCTTCCACTTATAATCTGGATGAGTATGTTCGTTTCAGGACTGTGAGGGATGTTTTTGTGGAATTTGTCAAGGGAATACGTATCAGTCAGCTGGAAGGTAAAGATGTCATCCGGATACTGCAACCGGATATAAGGAGATTCAGTAATATGAAAACACTGGTGTTGTTAGACGGGATTCCGTTTGATGACCATGAAACCATTCTGAACTATGATGCCCGTTTGATACACTATATACATCGTTATACTGGCAAATATACTTTTGGCGGGGAGTTGTATGATGGAATTGTTTCGTTTATAACCCATCGGGGAACATTGCCTGATATACGTTTGGATAAGAATTCACAGATGTTTTCTTATGAGTTTCCACAAAAGAGAATCGCATTTGTTGCTCCATCATACAATTCAGAGAAACAAGCCGGTTCTCGCTTACCGGATTTTCGGCATACACTTTATTGGAATCCGGAGATAACTTCCGCTATGGGTACACTCAACTTTTATACTTCGGATATGAACGGAATATATATAATTACCCTACAAGGAATTTCGGTTGACGGTAGGGAGATAAGGATGCAAAGTGAGTTTGTTGTTGGTGCTAACCATTAGTATAGATGGATAAAAAAGAAAAAGGGCAGAGAACTGAAAAGTTCCCTGCCCTTTATTCATTGTATTTAAAGGTGTTTTTTTACATGGTTACGAGTGACTGCTTTGCAAGCAGCTTTTGTAGTTTACCGTTCAGTGTTTGACACATTGTTCCATTACCCATTGCCTGATAGCGTTTGATTTGGTACTGTAACATAAAAATTTCATTTGCATTCTTTTTCATAATTCTCATCTTTTTGTGCTCTCCGCGTTTCGGAAAGCGGGTTTTTACATCTTTTCTTTTATCTTATAACGTTGCAAAGATACGAAATGTTTGCGAGAAATGTGTTTTATAACATAAAAAATAGCCATTCATCCTTTATTTTCTTTAGAAATACTAGATTTTGCAATCTATATATGACAAATATGTTACGCAAGTTTCGCAAACTCTTCCTTGTTTTATACCTTTGTAAAAAGGGATATTTTAGTATGGAGAATATTGTCAGAACAATAAGAGTTTATTATCCGGTTTCAGATGAAGCATTGGCGACATTGGCACATGGTTTTGAAAAGCAAGTGTTTCCTGTCAAAACACTTATTATCCGTGCAGGACAATTTGATAGGCAAGTCCACTTCATAGAGAAGGGAATGACACGCTCGTACACCTTGCACGATGGAAAAGAAGTAACGACATGGTTCTCTATGGAAGGTGATGTAGCTTGTGGCTCGTGGGATTTATATAGGAACAAAGCAGGCTTTGAATACGTGGAAACATTGGAAGAAACACTGGTCTATTCTATTTCCATTGAAACGCTTAATGAGTTGTATAAGTCAGATATAGATATTGCAAATTGGATGAGGGTGTTACAACAGGAAAATTTTCTTCGCTTACAAGATATTCATATATCTCGCCTCAACTTGTCTGCGTATGAGCGTTATGAAAAATTAATGAGTGAGTGTCCGGCCCTTTTTCATAGAGTGACTTTGGGACATATCGCTTCTTTCCTTGGCATTACACAACAATCATTGAGTCGTATCAGGGCAAAGGGGTATTTTTTAACATAGGATAAATTCCTATACATTAGAGTTTTGTATTTTTGTCCGCAAAAACAGGATGCGTATGAAAACAGAATATGAAAAGTGCATGGCTGGCGAACCTTTTATAGGAAGCAGGGATCCGAAAATAGTGGAGATGATTTTGCGTACAAAACGTCTCCTGGCACAATTCAATGCCACAGATTATGCCGATAGCAAGCGCAGGAGGGAGTTGTTGTGTGAGATGTTGGGACATGTAGGCAAGAATGTGCATGTGGATATTGACTTCCATTGTGAATGTGGCAAGCATATTTTTATGGGCGACAAGGTAATTGTCAACATGAATTGTACCTTTGTGGACAACAATCGTATTGACATAGGTAGCAACGTCTTAATAGCCTCTAATGTACAGATATATACGGCAACCCATTCTACCAAAGTAGATGAACGTATGGTGCAGGACTGTCCGGAAGAACAAGAAATCTGCCGTACGTATGCCTTACCTGTACGAATAGAGGATGGAGTATGGATTGGTGGAGGGGTTGTCATTTTGCCTGGTGTCACCATCGGGAGGAACAGCGTTATCGGGGCGGGGAGTGTGGTTACCCGTTCTATTCCTGCGAATTGTGTGGCAGTGGGAAATCCTTGTCGTGTGATAAAACAGATTGATAATATAGTATCTGTATGAGCATGTGTTGAGTAAATGTATTATCTTTGCATATATTACCATGTAAACAAGAGAGACTATATACTTATGGGGAAATTGGTGGAACTTTGGCGGAGTCCTTATCCTACGTTTTATCAACGCTGGAAGGCAGTAGTGATACCTTCGGCCATTATTTTTCTGATATTATATATACTTCAGCCGTTCGGTATTTCCCGGATAAAGGGAAGTGTGTTTGGGGTGGTTGCCGGTTCTGCATTGATTGCGGCAGGTGCTTCGGGAGTTTTCACCTATTTGCTTCCGGCATTATTTCCTGCTTATTACAAGGAGCAGAACTGGACATTGGGTAAGCATGTGTTGAATTTGCTGCTGATGTTGTTGCTGATAGCAGTGGGGATTTGGGCCTATCAATCATGGTTGATGGGAATGTGGTTGGACAAGCGGTTGTTCTTTCTGGCTTTGTCTTGGGTAATGGTGCTGGCACCTTTTCCTACCATATTTTTTCTGATGTGGAACCGCAATTTGCAACTGACCCGCAATCTGAAAGAAGCTATGGAGATGAACGGTCACCTTTCAAGGAGAATATCCCCGGAAGTTGGGATAGCGAGCTTGGAAGACAAGGTGTTTTCCTCGGAAGAAGCGTTGGTGTTTGCCGGTGGCACCAAAGAAATGCTGGAAGTAAAGGCCGGAGATTTCCTTTATGCAGAGGCAAAGGGGAATTACGTAAAAGTAGGTTACCGTTCAGATTCGGATAAAGAAAAGAAGATTACATGGAGATTGTTGCGTGCCACCATGAAGCAGGCAGAGGAAGCTGTCTCTGCTTGCCCTTTTATTATCCGTTGCCATAGGGCCTTTCTTGTAAACATCCGGATGGTGGTGAAAGTAGATGGAAACTCTCAGGGATATAAGCTGAATCTGGAGGGTTGCGAAGAAGATGTTCCGGTTTCACGCGCATACGCCAAAGAGGTGAAAGCATTGATTGAAAACCGAACAAAGAGTTAGTCACTCGTCACAGAAATACGTTGTTCGTCACAAAGAGTTTGTTGGTTGTCACATATCCGGGCTGTCTGTCCCGGATATTTTTTTGTCTTATACCCTTCCTTTATGTTTGCGGCAGGAAACACAACGAATGTAAAGATATGAAACGGGAAACAGTCTTTGGGATATTGGGTGTATTACTTTATACACAGCCTTCCGTAGCGCAGAAATCAGTGACCGATACAGTACGTCTGAATTTTAATATAGACAGTGTCGCTTTGGAAGAAGTAGTGGTAAAAGGAGCCAGAACTCCTGCTGCCAACAGCCGTTGGAGCGATATGCATCCGGTGGAACTGGTCACGGTGGGCGGTGCGAACGGTGATTTATACAAGGCATTGCAGACTTTGCCCGGTACGCAAGTGCAGGGTGAAACCGGTGAATTGCTGGTACGTGGTGGAGGCAGTTACGAGACGCAGACTTTTATTGATGGAATGCATGTACTGAATCCCTATACTTCGAACGGAATAAATACCCCTGCTCGCAGCCGTTACTCTACATTTATGTTCAGTGGGGTAAACCTTGCTTCGGGAGGCGCTTCACAAGAATATGGAGAAGCGCTTTCGGCAGTCTTGCCATTGGAAACAAAAGATTACAGCAAGGTCGATAAAGTCGGAGTGAACGCTTCCGTTGTCGGTGTTGGTGGAGGGGGCACAAAGACTTTTGACAGAGGCTCCTTGTCTGTTGACTTGAATTATCAGAACCTGGGTTTGTATGACAAGGTTTATTCGGGCAGGAGGGATTTCGAGAAGCCTTACCGGATGTTTTCCGGAGCTGTCCAGTTCCGTTATACTCTTGATGAAAGAGTGGTATGGAAGGTTTACGCACAATACGACCGGACGGACTTTTCCACTTACGAAGGGGATAACCGCAGATTGTTCGGGCTGGGTGAAGACAATATCTATGTAAATGCAACCTTTCGCAGGCATACTTCCGGAGAGTGGAGTTGGTTTGCAGGGGCGGCCTATTCTTACTATAACCGGAGAATCGGAGGAGCAGTTGTTTCGGGTGATAACTGGCTGGAACGTCAGCAAGAGACGCATCTGAAGGCTAAAGTTTTCAAACGGCTGTCATCGGTATTCCGCCTGGATATGGGGATAGAGAGCTATATCCGCAATTACAGGAATCATTATCTGTTGTGCGGGACGGATGACAGCAATCGCATGTCGCCTACCATTGGTGCGGGTTTCTTTTCGATGGCTTATTATCCGATGGAACAATTGAAGATGGAGTTTTCTTTTCGCACGGAATACACTTCTCCGAGCCGTAAGATGAATTTCTCTCCCCGGCTGGCGGCGAACTATTATTGGGGAAACATGATGCTGTCGGGGATTGTAGGGCGATACACACAGTTGCCCGAGAACAACTGTCTGGTGCGTCGGCCGCAGTTGATGTCGGAAGTATGTATGCAGTACAATTTGGGCGTTCAGTACGACTATGAAGGGCGTTTCTGTAAAGCTGAACTTTATTATAAGGATTATGACCGTCTGGCATTGGAGGAAACGGATGCCGATACGAAAGCTGTATTCTTGACCTCCAACGGTTATGGACACAGCAAAGGCATAGACTTGTTCTTCCGTGATAGAGCGTCCTTCAAGAATCTGGAATACCAGTTATCCTATACCTATAATATAGCCAAACGTAAATATCGGGAGTATCTGGAACTGACTACTCCTCAGTATGCTACACGGCATAATGCAGCCTGGGTGGTGAAGTATTCCTTGCCTCGCCTGCGTTCCATTGTCAGCGTGACCGACCGTTTCAGTAGCGGACTTATCATAACCCCATGCTGCCGGGTCTGATGAACGATGAAGTGAAGCCTTATAACAGTCTGGATTTGGGTGTGACCTTCCTGGCAAGCAAGAAGGTAATCATCCATGCTTCCACCAGCAATATCCTTTGCCGGAAGAATGAGTTCGGTAAGGTGGATAACAAGGCTGTCCTGGCTTCCAGCGACCATTTTTTCTATGTAGGAGTATATGTGACTTTAGGCAAGAAGGCCGCCTACGATGTATCCAATTTTTAGACAATAACCCTTTTTAAATAAACAAAGATGAAAGCAATGATTATTTTTTTAGTATTTGTAATGCAAAGTGCCGCCCAGCTGCTCTTTGCCCAGAACCTGACTATTGAAGTGTGTGACATTGAAAAGGTGGAGGGGCATCTCTATGTCGCCATCTACAATTCGGAAGAAACATTCATGAAGAAACCCTTGACCGCCTTCCGGATAGATGTGAAAGATACGTCGCTCTCCATTCCTTGCCAGGGGTTACCTACGGGTACGTATGCCATTTCGTTGTTTCAAGACGAGAACGGAAACGGGAAACTGGATACTGCCGTTTTCGGCATTCCTACAGAGAAGTACGGGTTCAGCAATGATGCTCAAGGCGTTATGGGTCTGCCGTCTTATGACAAATGCAGCTTCACTTTTTCCGGAGACACGACTTTGGTGATACATCTGAAGTAGAGTGATTATGTAAGTAAAACGGGAATTAATTTTCTTTTGCGGACGATTTACACTATTTTTGTGGCTCAACCTTAATAATTGCGTTATGAAACGAGTTGCACGACTTCTGGGATTTCTCGGACTGGTATGTTTGCTTGCCTCTTGCGGCAAACGTTCTTTCATTACAGACACTTCTTACCGCCAACGTGTGGAGCAAGACTTCAATCAAAAAAAAGAAAGGTTGCCGCAGGGCGATTTGTTTGCCATATTCGATACGGACTTGACGTCGTACGAACGCGAAGCTTTGGAGTTCCTTTATGCCTATATGCCTTTGGCAGACATTGCCGATTATTCCGGAGAATTTCATCTGATGAACGTGCGCGCCTCCCAAAAGGCTGCCGATGAGATGCCTTGGGGAAAAGTTATTCCTGCGGATTTGTTTCGTCATTTTGTACTTCCGGTGCGGGTCAACAATGAGCATCTGGACAGTGCACGGGTAGTGTTTTACGAAGAACTGAAGAATCGTGTCAAGTCTCTGTCCCTCTATGATGCCATTCTGGAGGTGAACCACTGGTGCCACGAGAAGGCTATCTATACTCCCTCCGATGCCCGTACCAGTTCGCCTTTGGCAACGGTACGCACGGCATACGGGCGTTGTGGCGAGGAATCTACCTTGCTGGTTGCCGCCTTGCGTTCGGTGGGTATCCCTGCCCGTCAGGTCTACACACCCCGGTGGGCGCATACCGACGACAATCATGCGTGGGTAGAAGCATGGGCAGACGGGAAATGGTATTTTCTTGGAGCCTGCGAACCCGAACCGGTACTCAACCTTGGTTGGTTCAATGCTCCGGCCAGTCGCGGTATGCTGATGCATACCAAGGTCTTCGGACGTTATGAAGGAGCGGAGGAAGTGATGTCTGTCACTCCTACTTATACGGAAATCAATGTAATCGGTAACTATGCACCGACGGCTAAGGCCACAGTTACGGTCATGGACGGACATGGAAATCCGGTGTCTGATGCTTGTGTGGAGTTCAAGCTCTATAATTATGCGGAGTTCTATACTGTAGCCCGGAAGCAGACCGATGCAGAGGGAAAGGCTTTTTTGACGGCCGGTAAGGGTGACATGCTGGTATGGGCTTCCAAAGACGGAAAATTCGGCTATGCCAAACTGTCTTTCGGTAAGGACCATGAACTGGTTGTGAAGATGGATAAGACTGCCGGCGACGGCCATGCGGTAGATTTTGAACTTGTGCCGCCCCCCGAAAATGCGGAGTTGCCGGCGGTTACGCCCGAACAGCGTGCGGCGAATGACCGCCGCATGGTCCATGAAGATTCCATCCGCAACGCTTATGTGTCTATGTTCATGACGGATGAGACGGCGCGTTATTTTGCCCGGCGGTACAAGCTCGACGAAGATGCCGTTTCACGGATACTGGTCGCTTCCAGAGGAAACCATCGGGTCATTGCCGACTTCATGGCACGGTTGCGCTCTGAAAAGTCCAAAAGAGGAGGTCTGGACCTGCTCCAACGGATTTCGGCAAAAGACCTCCGCGACGTTACACTGGAAGTTCTGATGGACCACATGCAATCCCGTATGTGCAAGAATGCCGACCATTTCCGCAGATATGTGCGCAATCCACGCGTAAGCAACGAGATGCTGACCCCCTATAAAGGATTTTTCAAGAAAGCCGTCTCAAAGGAAGATGCTGAGGCATACAAGGCAGAACCGATGAAACTGGTGGCATGGGTGGCCCAAAATATCCGGGTAGACAATGACTGTAATTTGGGAGGGGCTCCCATTTCTCCGGAAGGGGTCTGGAAGGCCCGTGTGGCTGATGCCCATAGCCGTGACATTTTCTTCGTCTCCATGGCACGCAGCATGGCAATCCCTGCCCGTATCAACGGAGTGACCGGCAAAGTACAGTTGATAGGGGATGATGGTGCGATGGATGTGGACTTGAACCATCATTCGGAAGAGCCGGTCTTTATGGCAGAAGGAATTGCTTCGAAGGGAAAGTTGGTGGCTTCCTATAAGCCTATCCGTTCGTTGGATAACCCGAAATACTATTCTCATTTCACTCTTTCCAAACAGACCCCGCAGGGCAGTTTGCAATTGCTTTCCTATGACGAAGGCGATGCAGATATGGGCGGCGGTACTACATGGAGCAATCTGCTGAAGGAAGGAACAGCTCTGGAGGCCGGAGATTATGTTTTGGTGACCGGTACACGCCTTGCCAGCGGTGCGGTACTTTCTAAAACCACCTTTTTCAATATTCTGCCGGAGAAGACAACGGAAATTGAATTGGTGATGCGCGAGAGCGAGGATGAGGTGCAGGTTATCGGGAACTTTAATTCGGAGTCTCTCTTCACTCCGCTGCCGGACGCCGGCTCCGCAGCCCGGCAGAGTCTGCTGCAGGCTTGTGGGCGCGGTTACTTTGTCGTAGGCATTCTGGGTGTCAACCAAGAGCCAACCAATCATGCGTTGCGCGACATCGCTTCATTCAAGGCTGATTTGGAGAAGTGGGGGCGTAAGATGGTGTTGCTGTTCCTTGATGAGGCCAAAGCCGGCAAGTTCGCCCGCGAGTCATTCCCCGATTTGCCCTCTACCATTATTTATGGTATAGATACGGACGGTATCGCTGCGCAGATTGCAGAAAGCATGAAGTTGAAGCACAAAGAGAGCCTGCCGATATTCATCATAGCCGATACTTTCAATCGGGTGGTCTTTGTATCGCAAGGATATACCATCGGACTGGGAGAACAACTGATGAAGACAATAAAGGGGTTATAGGGCTTTCTGCCATGAATTGTAAATAGTAATCGTCAAATAGTAAATCATCCGATGCCTGTTATCGAAATATCATCTTTGACCCATCCCGGTGTGGAGATATTCAGTACCCTTACCGAAGCCCAGTTGCGCAACCGCCTTGAGCCGGACAAAGGGCTGTTTATAGCTGAGAGTCCTAAGGTTATCAAGGTGGCTCTGGATGCCGGCTACGAGCCTTTGGCCTTTTTGTGTGAGCACAAGCACATCTATGGGGATGCTGCTGAAATCATTGAGCGTTGTGGCGATATACCCGTCTACACAAGCGGTAGGGAATTGCTTGCCGAGCTGACCGGCTACGTTTTGACGCGTGGTGTTCTTTGTGCCATGCGCCGTCCGGTTCCGAAGAGTATGGAGGACGTCTGCCGGGGAGCCCGGCGTATTGTGGTTATCGACGGGGTGGTGGATACCACCAATATTGGGGCCATCTTCCGTTTGGCGGCAGCTCTTGGCATGGATGCTGTGCTGTTGACGCGTAATTCCTGCGATCCTCTGAACCGTCGTGCGGTCCGGGTTTCAATGGGAACGGTTTTTCTTGTGCCGTGGACGTGGATGGACGGTCCTCTGGATACGCTCGGTGAGTTGGGTTTCCGTACGGCGGCCATGGCGCTTACGGACAATTCCATTTCCATAGACAATCCCGTTTTGAAGACCGAGCCCCGGTTGGCTATTGTGATGGGTACTGAGGGAGATGGTCTTTCGCACGAAGCGATTGCGGGAGCCGACTATGTGGTTCGTATCCCCATGGCGCACGGTGTAGATTCGCTGAACGTGGCGGCCGCAGCGGCTGTTGCTTTCTGGCAACTTCGCGTTTAGAAGTGATAACTCAAAAAAGCATATATTATGTTGGCATATACTTATATTGAACACGGAAAGTTCGGATTGCTTGAGAAACCGATACCGGTATTGGAAGATGCACGTGATGCTATTGTGCGGGTGACACTGGGTAGCATATGCACCAGTGACTTGCATATAAAGCATGGAAGTGTACCGCGCGCCGTACCCGGAATTACGGTAGGACACGAAATGGTGGGCATCGTAGAGCAGGTGGGTGCCGAAGTTGAGTCGGTAAAGCCCGGCGACCGTGTGACTGTGAATGTGGAGACTTTTTGTGGTAAATGTTTCTTTTGTCGTCACGGATATGTGAACAACTGTACCGACACCAATGGCGGTTGGGCTTTGGGGTGCCGTATCGATGGCGGCCAGGCGGAATATGTACGTGTGCCTTATGCCGACCAGGGACTGAACCGTATTCCCGATACGGTAAGCGACGAGCAGGCGCTCTTGGTAGGCGATGTGTTGGCCACCGGCTTCTGGGCTGCCCGTATCTCCGAAATAACCGAGGAAGACACTGTACTCATCATCGGTGCCGGGCCGACGGGTATTTGTACCCTGCTTTGTTCCATGCTGAAGAAACCCCGTCGCATTATTGTCTGCGAGCAGTCGGCCGAAAGAATCCGTTTTGTCCGCGAGCATTATCCGGAGGTGCTGGTCATTGGGCCGGAAAACTGCAAAGACTTTGTGAGGAAGCATAGTGACCATGGTGGGGCAGATGTCGTACTTGAAGTTGCCGGCACGGAAGATACTTTCCGCTTGGCATGGGAGTGTGCCCGTCCCAATGCCATTGTCACCATTGTGGCGCTTTATGACCAGCCTCAGTTATTGCCCTTGCCGGAGATGTATGGCAAGAATCTTGTCTTCAAGACCGGTGGTGTGGATGGGTGCGATTGTGCCGAGATACTGCGCCTGATAGCGGCGGGACAGATAGATACCACACCGCTTATCACACATCGTTTCTCGTTGGAGGAAATTGACGAAGCCTACCGTATTTTTGAGAATAGGCTGGAGGGGGTGATAAAGGTGGCGATTGTGGGTAGATAGAAAAAGAGGATAGCCAATGAAGGCTATCCTCTTTTTCTATGTAATTATTTACTTGCTACTTACTTGCTCAAAGCCTGAGCCACGTCAACCGCACAAGCCACTGTACATCCTACCATCGGGTTGTTACCGATACCGAGGAATCCCATCATTTCCACGTGAGCAGGAACTGATGAAGAACCAGCGAACTGAGCGTCTGAGTGCATACGACCCATTGTGTCGGTCATACCGTAAGAAGCCGGTCCGGCAGCCATGTTGTCCGGGTGCAGAGTACGACCAGTACCACCACCGGATGCCACTGAGAAGTACGGCTTGCCAGCCAATACGCGTTCTTTCTTATAAGTACCGGCAACTGGGTGCTGGAAGCGGGTCGGGTTCGTAGAGTTACCAGTGATGGATACATCCACACCCTCTTTCCACATAATAGCCACACCTTCGCGAACATCGTCTGCACCATAGCATTTTACTTTGGCACGAGGACCGTCGCTGTATGCAATTTCACGAACTACTTTCAGTTCACCTGTGTAGTAGTCGAATTGAGTCTGAACGTATGTAAAGCCGTTGATACGGGAGATAATCTGTGCAGCGTCCTTGCCGAGACCGTTCAGGATGCAACGCAGAGGCTCTTTACGTACTTTGTCTGCTTTAGCGGCAATCTTGATAGCACCTTCGGCAGCAGCGAATGACTCGTGACCTGCCAAGAAAGCGAAACATTTGGTTTCTTCACGCAGCAACATGGCTGCCAAGTTACCATGACCGATACCAACCTTGCGGTCGTCAGCTACAGAACCCGGAATACAAAATGCCTGCAGACCGATACCGATAGCTTCAGCAGCTTCAGCAGCGTTCTTGCAGCCCTTCTTAATGGCGATGGCGCAACCTACAACGTATGCCCATTTTGCATTTTCGAAACAGATGGGCTGAGTTTCTTCACAAGTCTTATAAGGATCGAGACCATGAGCTTCGCAGATAGCATTGGCTTCTTCGATGTCTTTGATACCGTTTGCGTTCAATGCAGCAAGAATCTGCTTGATACGACGGTCTTGGCTTTCAAATTTTACTTCTCTAATCATATGTCTTTCCTCCTTATATTATTCGTGACGTGGGTCAATGTGTTTAACTGCACCTTGCTCTTCAGTGAAGCGGCCGTATGTACCGGTAACTTTCTTCAATGCTTCATTGGCGTCTGTACCTTTCTTGATTTCATCCATAAACTTGCCCAGATGAACAAATTCGTAACCGCAGATTTCGTCGTTCTTGTCCAAAGCGATAGTCTTGATGTAACCTTCTGCCATTTCCAAGTAACGAGAACCCTTAGCCAACGTTCCGTATAATGTGCCTACCTGGCTGCGCAGACCTTTGCCCAAGTCTTCCAAGCCAGCTCCAATCATCAAACCGCCTTCAGAGAAAGCAGACTGAGTACGACCGTAAACAATTTGCAGGAAGAGTTCGCGCATAGCTGTGTTGATAGCGTCGCAAACGAGGTCAGTATTCAATGCTTCGAGGATAGTCTTTCCCGGGAGGATTTCTGATGCCATAGCAGCAGAATGAGTCATACCGGAGCAACCGATAGTCTCAACCAAAGCTTCCTGGATAACGCCTTCCTTTACATTGAGGGTTAATTTACATGCACCTTGCTGAGGAGCACACCAGCCAATACCGTGTGTCAGACCAGAGATGTCAACAATTTCTTTAGCTTTTACCCATTTACCTTCTTCGGGAATAGGAGCTGGTCCATGGTTAGGCCCTTTCTTTACAACACACATGTGTTCCACTTCGTGTGAATAAGTCATAATTAGCTCTTTTTTTAAGTGATATAATTAAAAAAAACGTAGTCCACTTTTATTAGTCGGGTGCAAAGTTAGTTGTTTTCCCCGTTTCTGCCAACTGTTCAATTTGACTTTTTTATTAAAAAGAAGTAATAAGAAGCTGAATTTCTGCGGAATGTAAAGTGGAGTTTGCAGTTGACTGTTTTTTCTCGTCTCTGATAGGGTTTGTGAATCAATAAGGTATGTGCTTGTTAATCAGGAAGTAATTTTGCCAACCCCTTGCTTGCGTCTTGGCAGGATTTTGCCATGCCTATGGCAAAGTTTTGCCAACGCGGTGGCAAAGTCTTGCCAATGGTAAGGCAAAATCCTGCCAACTGGTTGGCAAGGCGAAGAAAATAAAGGGGAGTCCGTGTTTGACTATGGCTGCAAAGTCTTACCTTTGTGGCACATTAAATAAAATACAAACTATGATAGAAGTTACAGATGTGGCATTGCGCCAGGCTGCCGGTGAAGGGATGGATGCATTCATCGGCGTATTCACCGGTGCTTATAAGAAAGAAATAGGCGGAGAAATGACTGCCGGGACGATGTCTTTGCTTACCGGTGAACAGCATTCATTGTTGGCCTATCAGATATTCCGTGATGAAGTGATGGAAGGGGGCTTCTGCCAACTGATTCAAAATGGTTATGGCGGTTATATTTTCGACAATCCGTTTGCCAAAGTGATGCGTTTGTGGGGAGTGGGCGATTTGAGCAAGTTGGTTTATGCTGCCAAGAAAATATACGATAGCCATCGTGACGACTTGGAACGCGAACGCACAGACGAGGAATTTATGGCAATGTACGAGCAATATGAGGCTTTCGATGAACTGGAAGATGAATTTTTGGAAAAAGAGGAGGAATATACAGCTTTGGTTGCCGGCTATGTGGATGAGCATTTGGAGCTGTTTGCCAAGATTGTGTGATAGAGAGTAACGAGGAAAGGCATATTAGCCTATACCCATTCTTGCCTTTCGGTATTGGAGAGATGTGCTATCTGAAAGCTAAAATATGCGAGCTATGAATGCCGGGATGAAAAATGGAATTAATTTATTGATGATTCTTGTATTGTTTATCTCATGTGTACAAGAAAAAGAGGACAATAATGTCTTAAGACGTGTGGAAGCGTGTATGGAATTATTTCCTGATAGTGCCTTGTCGCTTCTGAGTCAAATTGAATGTCCCGAATGTATGAGAGGACAACAGAGAGCAGATTATGCTTTGCTTTTAACGCAGGCTTTGGATAAAAACTATTTGGATAATTTGCAGTCAGACTCATTGATAATGATAGCGGTAGAATATTATAAACAGGAAGGTGATAAATTGAAGGCAGGGAAGGCTTACTTTTATTATGGAAAAGTGATGTTGTTAAAGGAGCGCTTCTCAGATGCTATGCAGGCTTATCTGGAAGCATCGAGTCTCTTGGAAGAAACTAGGGATTATAAAGTACAAGGGATGGTCTGGGAATATATAGGGTATTTGAACTCGGTTCAAGGATTGTATGAAAATTCTATAGACAATTTTAAACATTCTATCAGGTACTATGAACTGGCGAGTGACAGACGTCGTATTTTATATGGTTATAGGAATATGGCAAGAGGCTATTTTTCGGTACATCATAATGATAGTGCAGGTTGGTATGCTGAAAAAGGGCTTGTGTTGAGTGACACTGTTAGTGGTATGAAGGCATCTTTTCTACATTTATTAGGACTTATTGCCAATAATGAAAAACGATATCCACAAGCAATAGAGTATTTTTCAAATGCAATGGAAGTTTGTGATAATTTAAATGATAAATATCGTTATAGTTTGTCTTTGGGACGTGTTTATTCTGAAGTAGGTCAAAAGAAAAAAGCTGAAGATTGTTTTGTTTCTTGTATCAATGCAACTAATATTTTTGTGTCTTCGGGTGCATATTACTATTTGGCTGATATGCATAAAAAAGATGGTAATTATTTGAAAGCGTTTTTGTATAAAGAGAAGTCTGATTCATTATTAGAGGTGACTCGTAATGCTGAACTGCAAAAGCAGTTGTTGGATTTGCAGAATAAGTATGAAAATGATAAGCTTATTTTGGAAAATAAACAGATAAGGCTGGAAAATGAGAAACAGACTTATTTTTATTTGTTTTTATTTGTATTCATATTAGGGTTGGGCATCATCGCTTTCTTTCTGGTTAGGAAAAGGTATCGAACAAAATTGTTGCGTAATGTCGAGATTATTGGCAATAAATCCAATCTCTCAAAAATAGTATATATAATGATTTGAAATTCAGTGTGCTGAAAATTTTATAGTTTTAATTGAGGAACAAATAAGAAACAAAATTGCTAATTAAAGGCATTTCCCGATTTTTTGTTTTCACTCTGTTTCTTTCCTTGCACTTACTTATAATCGGGACTTCTTGAACCAGCTTCCTACCAGAATTTTTTTCCTCGTCCGACGGTTGTATTTGAACTTCCAAGAACCATTGCAGCCAAAAGAAAAGCAAGCCTTCTTTAATTCATACAAAGATAAGGAAAAACTTATAGGCAGGCAAATTTGTCTGCCTAAATATAGTTTACTTTGATTTAGCATATATATAGGCTAATGGACTAAACTAAACCTTTTCCCGAACTTCGTAAAACACTCTGGTCCCATTGTGCAGCCAAAAGAAAAAAAGATTCCACGGCATATTTTTCTTTTCGCTGCAACTCCCTTTTTATAAACCATCAACCTTTTACACGAGATCTTCTCTTCCCTGTATTCGCACATCCGCTTTCGGGCTGTCTGATATGAATTGTGTCGCAAAGGTACTTGACATGTCTTTCTTGTATGCAAGGTCACAGCCTGACGGTTCACGACAAAATCTCCACGCTCCGCTTTGCGGAGGTAGTATTTGGTTGTGAAACCCTGCATAAAGAGCCATGTCACCTTTTGAAGCGACATAATTAAATCAAGCCCGAAAGTAGCTGATGCTACAAGAGGGAAAAAAGAAAACTCAAAATTTAAGATTATGGCGAACTATGCAACAAACATTTTTCACGCAAGTACGGAAAACAAGCAAGACCTCGATAAAATAGAGGCATTTCTGGACGATAATTTCAACGGTTTTGTCAATCGGTATGGCGACACTGTAGATGCAGAATTTTCTTCCCGTTGGGAATACCCAGAAAAAGAAATCGACGAACTGGTAGCTTCTTTGGAAGCCAAAGATAAAATCTATATCCGCATACTGACATACGAGTTAGAGGACGAATACGTGAGCTTTCGGATATTCTCGCAAGGCAAGTGGGACATTAAGCTGTAACCTAAAAACGCATTCACTATGTACGAATACGAAGAAGACAGCGATATTATCGGTTTGTCTTGCACACTGCTCAATCCATACAAAGGTTACACGGAAGGTACAATCGTGGGCAACTATGGTAACACCATAGTTGTCCGCCTTGAAAGCGGCAAGGAAATTTCAGAATACCGTGATGAAG
>OGDN01000593.1_pt1 | contig 72141 bp, 77 predicted proteins | sample 1570271 | NCBI WGS metagenome assembly OGDN01 (sample SAMEA4384481, study PRJEB24528) | human gut metagenome | reverse complement strand
ACTATATTTGCATATAGCATTCAAATGTATAAGCTATAAATAATATGCTGAATTTTCAGGGAAACAATCCGTAAAAAAAATATAAAAAAAATACACAATCCCTATACCCGTATTTTTTTAGTATACTAAAAATATATAAGACCCAAAAGAAAGGAGCAAAAAAATACCAAACTCAGAAATTTGCGAAACCGTGTTCAGATTGGTGATGTGCCACCTGGTCGGGGATTATGTCCTCCAGATTGATTTTATCGCGAAGACGAAAGGAGAAAATTGGTACCACTTGTTGGTGCATTGCCTGCTGTATTGTCTGCCGTTCTATCTGGCGTTCGGGTTCACATGGCAGCTATTTGTGCTGCTTGGCGTCCATATCGTAGTGGATGCGGCGAAAGAGAGGTATAAGAAAATTGGATATGTCGCTGACCAAGTGATACATTACGTGGTGTTGCTTGTATATTTTGTGTAAGGAAGAGCCTTCGGCTCTTCTTTTTTTTGGAGGGCGAAAAAATAGGTGTAAAAAAATCCGCAAAAATAATCTGACCGCGGGAAAAGTTCGGTATATTGATTATGTGCAAAGAAAATAAGTGCGCCGGAGGCGCGAAAGAAAAGGAGAAAAAATAATGGAAAAAACAAAGATGCTGAAGGTGATTGCGGATTATGATGACAACCCGGTTGATGTAACTGCTGAAGTTAATTTTATCTGGAATATTGCAAATAAGCTGAGGGGGACTTATCAGTCTGACAAATATAAAGATGTTATCATTCCGATGACTATTATCAGAAGGTTTGAGTGTGCGTTAGTCAAGACCAAAGACAGAACTCAAGAAATCGCAAAGATTTTTGGTGAGGGCTGCCCGGATGAGGTGCTGTTTAAAGAGACCGGTGTGGGATATTTTAACTTAAGTGATTTTACTTTAAAAACACTGCTTGATGAGCCTGATAACCTGGCTGAAAATTTCCGGTCATATATTGATAAGTTTTCCGGGAATGTAAAAGAGATTCTACAGAGCCTGGAGTTTGATAAACAGATTGCAAAGATGGCAAAAAGCGATAGATTATTTACAGTAATCAAAGCTTTTTCAGAAATTGACCTGAATCCGGAAAAGGTTGATTCCATTAAGATGGGATATATTTTTGAAGACCTGATTCGCCGATTCTCTGAAAATGCCGAAGCGGGTGACCACTACACCGGCAGGGATATTGTGAAACTGCTTGTAAGTTTGATTTGTGCTGAAGGCTGTGAAGACCTGATGCAGCCGGGGCGTGTGGTGAAAGTATTAGACCAGGCCTGCGGTACTGGCGGTATGCTGTCAACAAGCCAGAATTTTATCCTGCATATGAACCCGGAAGCTGATGTATATCTGTACGGTCAGGAAATCAACCCGGAATCTTATGCTATCTGCAAAGCCGAAATGCTTATCCGCGGTCAGGATGCTGATAATATCCAGCTGGGGGATTCCCTTAAGGTTGACAGATTTGAAGAAGAAAAGACTGTCCGGTTCGTGATTGAGAATCCGCCGTTCGGGGCTGCCTGGGGCGGTAAGGATGCACCGGAGGGAACAGAAGAAGCAGTAATCAGACAGTATGAAAGCGGTGAACACTATGAAGGCGGTCTGCCGGGTAAAGGTGACATGCAGCTGTTATTCATTCAGCGCGCGCTTGATAAAATCAACCCGAAAGATGGACGTGCGGCAATCATTACTAACGGCTCCCCGCTGTTTACCGGCGGCACTACCTCCGGCGAGTCTCAGATTAGAAGATGGCTGCTGGAACATGATTACATTGAGGCGATTGTGGCGTTGAGCCCGGATTCATTCTACAACACCGGCATCGGTACATATGTAAATATCCTGACCAAAAACAAAGACGAAAAAAGAAAAGGAAAGATTCAGCTGATTGATGCGTCTGGCATCTGCCATCCTTTGAGAAAGCCGCTCGGGATGAAGAAGAATGAAATCACACGCGAAGACCGCGAGAAAATCCTGGAGCTGTATGTTAATTTTGAGGAGAATGAGCACTGCAGGATTTTTGACAATGCTGAGTTCATTTATCGTGAGTATACTATCATGCAGCCGATGAAACGCAATTATATGATTACAGAAGACCGTATTGAGGCTGCGAAAGCGGCAGGCTGCTTTACTTCTCTGTATGATGAAAGCAAAGTAGTAGAGCTGAATGAGAAACTTGAGAACGGAGAGAAATTAACAAAAAAAGAAGAAAAAATATTAGACAAATACGAAGCCGGAAAAATGGTTTATGATGAACTGCTGAAAAATCTTACTGGGGCAGTGTCTGATACTGTATGGAACTGCAGGGACGGGTTTATGCCGGTACTTAAAAACTTACTGCCGAGGGTGAACGGGAAAGCGTGTCTTGACGCCAAAGGGCTCTTAAAGCTTGCCGGCGGGCTGTCTCAGAGGGACGAAAATGCCTTAGTACAGACAGACAAGAAAGGCAATATTGAGTATGACCCGGAGACAAAGGACACTGAGATTGTGAAGGGCACTGACACGATTGAAGAGTACATGCAGCGGGAGGTGCTGCCGCATATTCCGGATGCGGCGTGGTTCTTTGAAGAGGATGCGAAGAAGGGTTCTGTGAAGACCGGGGCGGAGATTCCGTTTACCAGATATTTCTTCAAGTATCAGAGACCGGAGACGATGGAAGTTTTGCAGGCGAAGATTATGGAAAGCCAGGGAGAGATTGGAAAAGACCTGGAAGAATTATTTGAATAAGATGAAGAGCATGGGGAAGGGATAACGCGGGGCTCCTCGCCCCGCACCCTCGCCAGGCTTGCAGCCTGGACGGCGTGCGAAACTTCGTTTCGCTGTATTGTTGTTTGCCGCCGAAGGCGGCAGAAAGTAAGAAAAGAGGTTGAAGATGAGTAAAAGAAAAAAGAAAAAGCAAAACAAGCAGCAGGCAGTTTCAACGTCTACACAAAACGGACAGCAGAGAGATTATCTTAAGCTTGACAATTTCGGAGTGTATTTTGCCAAAGTAGTCTCTATTGAAGAAAGCCAGGCGGTGCTGAAAAATGTAGTTATTGATGGCATTAGGCACGACGGAATGGGATTCATGGGGAGCGAAGACCATGTTAATATCTTCAACGCGAAGGACATAAAAACATTAAAAGAAAAAAACCTGCATTCAGGATGCAAAATCTGTTTCATGGCTCAGCCTTATGAATACAAAAGAAAAGACGGAAGTTCTGATTTCTCTCTTTGTAATATTTCTGATGTTAAAATTGTTGATGACTATGATATACCGACAAAAGAAGAGTTGATTGACGAGCAAATCAGGAATCTTGTATGTGAAGTTTGCTTATATGATGATTCTTGTGATTGTGGAATGTGTATGGCAGACAAAAATGAAGTACAAGAAAAATTTGATATTTTAAAGAACCTGCAGCCTGGAAAATTTACACCGTTCACAGTTATGGCGGCTTATGAAATTTGGGGCAAATTATTTTCTCAACTTGTGGGATTGTCAGCAGATAAAGATGACCCAAATTTGCCGGTAATCCAGGAAATCAAACGGCTCTCGTCAATATATGGAACAGGATATATCTGGCCGGCACATGATGCCCTTGCTCATATGATGTATCCAGAATTTCCGAGGAAATATTTTTATTGATTTTTAAAAAAGTGTTATTTTTCGGAAATTATTTTGCATATTAGAAGTAGAAGATTTGGTCGTAGAGCGCGCCAATGGAAAAACTTAAAGCTCGCCGAGAAGATTTGCTCGTAGCTGCGCGAGCAATGAAAAATAAAAAAGGCACACTGAGAAGATTTGTTCGCAGGACTGCGAATAAGTAAAAATAAAAGAAAGTCCACTGAGAAGGACGAGGTGTCGCAAATTTTGCGACACCTTTTTTTGCCTGCAGAGGCGAAACGAAGTTTCGCAGGCGGTGCAGCATGCAATGCTGCCGTGGTTTGGGACAGCGCCACGAATAAATTCGCAAAAATAATCGGCGGGGTGTTTTTTCGGCATATTGATTACATCTAAAAAACAAAGAAAAAATAAGGAGATAAAAATATGTCGAAAAAAAATCAGAATTACACAAATCGGAAACAGAACAGATTTCAGCCGGAGCGGATGCAGGGGAATATTTTTGTAAACAACAACGGAAAGCGGTGGCTGCCGGGAGAGAACGGGAGAGCGGCGAAGGTTGAGAGACTGCTGAAAGGGGCAAAAGAAGAGAAAAAAGAAATTGCCGGCAATATAGCGGGGTATAAAGATTCGGGGGTTGAATGGATTGGGACGATTCCGGAGGAGTGGAAGGTAATACCTTTAAAGTATATAACAAAATGTAAAGATAGCCAAAGAATACCGATTGATGTTACAAAACGAGAACATGGCAGATTTCCTTATTGGGGAGCCGGAGGCATCACCGATTATGTAAGCTCTTATATATTTGATGAAGAACTCGTCCTTTTAGGAGAAGATGCCGCGCCATTCCTTGACAAAAAACGAGACGTCGCTTTTCTTGTAAATGATAAAATTTGGGTGAACAACCATATACATGTATTGAAAGCAAATAAAAATTTAAATGCAAGTTACTTAAGACACTGTTTAAATATAACTCAGTATGAAGAATTTATATTTGGCTCTGTAATCCCTAAATTAACACAAACTGATATGAAAAAAATTCCGGTAACCCTCCCGCCGCTCGCCGAGCAGCAGCGAATCGCCGATTTCCTTGATACAAAATGCGGCATCCTTGACCGCACGATTGATGCCGTCAGCCGGCAGATTGAGGATTTGGAAAAATACAAAAAAGCATTAATAACAAAAACAGTAACAAAAGGAATTTGCAAAAAAGGTGAAGCCAAGAGGAAGATGAAAGACTCCGGGGTTGAGTGGATTGGAGATGTGCCGGAGGAGTGGAGCGTGAAAAGGCTGAAATATGTGCTGGCTTCTATTAGAAACGGAGCGCCGGCTGCGGCGGTGGAATATTCATCGGAATTGCCGAGATATGTAAGAATTACTGATATTGATGACAATGGACGACTTAAAGAAACCGATAAGCAGTCTCTTCCGGAAGATATTGCAAAAAGATATATGCTTGATAAAGAAGCTGTTTTGATTGCAAGTGTGGGAAGTCTTGGAAAAACTATGCTCTTTAACCCTGATACAGAAAAAGAAAAATGTGCTTTTGCCGGATACTTAATTGAAGCAGTTACTAATCCGGAAGCAATGAACAGCAAATTTCTGTTTTACTTTATCAAAAGCAATGCTTATATGGATTGGGCAAACCGTAACTTTGTGCAGACTACAATCCAGAATCTTAGTGCCGGTAGACACAAAAACCTTCCAGTAACAGTTCCACCTCTCGCCGAGCAGCAGCAGATTGCCGATTACCTTGACGAAAAATGCAAAAATATAGACAACAGAGTGCAGAAAAGAAGACAGCAGCTGGAGTGGCTGAAAGAGTATAAAAAGAGTTTGATTTTTGATTATGTGACAGGGAAAAAGAGGGTGGAAGAATAATCTCTATCTGCTCTTCGCAAAACAAAATTTCAGCATATTGATATTGTAACCCGAAAATGTCGCAGGAGCTTTTGTTCCTGCGGCTGTGATTGAAATGAGAAAGGAGGTGAAAAGGAAATGGACAAAGAAAAGAATATAACTGTAAAGGAATTGATGTCTTCTTTTTATGATAGAGATGTTGAAAATTTAACACTTTCACAGATTTTTACAATACGTTCATTGTATGAAATTTGCAACTTGAATGAATTATCTAAGCTGGTAACATCTACTGCACAAGCTTTTGAATATGAAATTGATATTTACGATTTTAACGTTCAAAATATAGACGAAATTTTATCGGCTTTCAATAAATCATCAAATATAAAAAATATAAAATTAGGATATTGTTTTAAATATATTCAAAATGACGTAAAATATGAGATGCCTTATACTATTATCATCAACTATATATATGAAAATGATGTTCTAGTTGGATTTTTTATTATAGCTAAAAGAATTAAAACTCTTGCTCCGTCTATTATCAAAATTGACAATCATAATGCTGGTGACAAAATTCCGGAACTATACAATTGGCAAGAAAAACAGTGGACTCCAATAGAAATATTGAAAGAAAAAGAAACTTCTTTTAATAGTATTATGTTAAAAGTAGTTTTAAAATAATAGCCATAAAACAAGGCGCCGCAAGAAATTGCGGCGTTTTTAAAAAAAAGAAAAATATTTACAAAAAATCAAAAAAAAAGAAGTGAAGAGGGAAGAGTATTGGCAGCCGGCAGGTGAAACCTGCCGGCTGTTGCTGTGTGTTGGATGAAGGAAGGTTGTGATGGTGCCGATATAGAAAGATGGGTATGGCGAAAGATTGTTACCGGCTGACGCAGGAGGTGAGCTTGCCGGCTGCTGCGGAATGTTTTGCGTAACTGTATTGCATGCAAGGCTGGCTGAAAAGCAAAACGTAGTTTTGCAATGCAGTCCAGGCTGCAAGCCTGGCGGGGGTGCTTGCGGGGCGCGAAGCCCTGCATACTCCCGTTGCGTTTTGCTGTCGGCTGCATATTCCTTTGTTTTTTCGCCATCTCTCCAGAAATTCGCAAAAAAATCGCTTTATTTTCTCTTTTTTGCATATTACATGTATAGAACATCGTGGAGATATGCGAGCCTCCGGCCCGCTTGAAATATAGAAAGGAATGCATAAGAATGAGAGGAAATAAAGAACACGATTTTCAGCAGCATATAATTGAAAAACTGACGGCTGCTGGTTATGAATACAGAAAAAATACATACGACAAAACATTTGCGGTTGATAAAGACTGCCTGAAAAGATTTTTGGAAAATACACAAAAAGACGGGTTAAAAAAACTTCAAAAAAGACACCCGGATGTTATGGAGACTGTCATCAGGGCGGCAAATGATGAAATGCTTAAACGTGGCAAGAATTATGTGCTGAAGCATGGAGTCTGCATTGACGGGATAAGTATCAAATTGATGTATGCAAAGCCGGCTTCAAATATGAATGAAAAGATGGTTGAAAATTACAAGAACAATATTTTTTCAGTGATGGAAGAAGTGTGGGTTTCTCAGACTGAGCGGGTGGATTTGGTGCTGTTTTTGAATGGTATTGCAATTGTGACAATGGAGCTTAAATATACTCCATCAGGACAGAATTACAGATTCGCAATTAATCAGTATAAAAATGTCAGGAACAAAAACACAAAAATATTTGACGTGATGACCGGTGCTGTCGTTAATTTTGCGATGGATGAGAACGAAGTTTATATGTCAACATATATCAACGGTAAAGACACTGTCTTCCTGCCGTTCAATCAGGGAGCCGGAACAGGTATTACTGCGGAGGCTGGAAACCCTGCCTGCAAAAACGAATTCCCGGTACATTATATGTATGATTATATCATGCTGCCGGATACGGTGCTGAATCTGATTGCAAATTATATATATGTTGATAATAATAACTTGCTGATTTTCCCGCGCTTTCATCAGATTGACTGTGTGGAAAAACTGATTGAGGCAGTTAAGAAGAACAGAACCAAAAAAGACTATCTTATCCAGCACTCTGCCGGCTCTGGAAAGACAAATGAGATTTCCTGGCTGGCATACCGCCTGGCATCACTCCACGTATACGACGGGGCAAGGGCAGTTGCTGTTTTTGATAAAATCATTATCATGACAGACAGAAGAACTGTAGACCGCCAGCTGCAGCAGGCAATTATGGGACGTGAACATTGCGAAGGATTTGTGAAAGCACTGGGGCGCGGCTGTACATCTGCCGACCTTAAAGAAGCCCTGGCGAGCAATGCAAAAATCATCATCACGACTATCCAGAAATTTCCGTATATCGCTGATGAAATCGGATACATGAAGAGCAAAAGCTTCGGCGTCATTATTGATGAAGCACATTCTTCAACATCTGGCGAAGACCTGAAAGCGGTAAAGAAAGCGCTTAATCTCGGTGTTGACGTGGAAGATATAGAAGATGCCGTAACTGAAAATATGAAACAGACCGGCAGGCAGGCGAATGTTGCGATGTTTGCATTCACCGCAACGCCAAAACCGAAAACTCTTGAAACATTCGGGGTACAGACACCGGATGGCAAGTTTGCGGCATTCCATACATATTCAATGAAGCAGGCGTGCAGCGAGGGATATATCCTGGACGTATTCCAGGCATACATTGAGTATCAGACATATTACCGCGTAAGAAAGGTTGTCAATTCAGACCCGGTATGTAATAAAAGAGACACAAAAAGAGACATTACAAAAATAGTCAGCTTAAACGACACCAATATTGACCAGCGGCTGAATATTATTATTGACAATTTCATGTCTCGTGTAAAATGCCAGCTTGACGGTCACGGTAAAGCGATGATTTTGTGTGCATCAAGAGAAGAAGCGGTAAAAATAAAGAAAAAATTAGATAAAAAATTGAAAAAACGCGGGATTAATGTGAAAGCACTGGTTGCCTTTTCCGGCTCTGTGGTTATTGATGGCGAAGAATGTACGGAAGCAAAGATGAATGGCTTTTCAGAAAGTAAGACTGCTGCAAAATTTGATACTGACGAATATGGCATTCTGGTTGTGGCAGACAAATATCAGACAGGATTTGACCAGCCAAAGCTTTGCGGAATGTACATTATGAAATCTTTGAACGGTGTAAACGCTGTACAGACATTATCACGCCTGAACAGGCCATGTCGTCCGTATGTTAAAAAACCGGTCATTATTGATTTCAAAAACACATGCAGTGATATGATTGACGCATTCGCGCCATTCTACACAACCACAACCCTGGCAGAGCCTGCAAGCCTGGATGATTTATTGAAAATCAACAGCGAGCTGACGGCGTCAGGCGTGCTGATTGCCGAAGAAGTAGACAAAGCGAGCAGGATGATTCTGAAAAACGAAAAAACATCAAGTGACAGAGTATATATCTCAGGTGCGTTCACTGGATTAACAAAACGTATTGAGGCGGCCGGTAGCAGTGCTGGCATTATCAGAAACAGAATAAAAAAATTCTTAAAAATATACGTCGGGGTCTCTATGAATACAGAGATGAAAGATGTTGAGCTGCATAAGAGATATGTATTCCTGAATGCATACAAATCTGTGATGGGAGCTGAAGAACGTGAATTTAACGACAATCACGCTGATGATATGCTGGTGATTGATGATGTGAACCAGGTTGGAGGAAAGGAGACAACCCGGGAAATCCTGGCAAATGGTGATGATGTAAACGGAACGGGAAGCGGCACCGGCGGCGAGACTGTAGAGCAGGATGACTTTTTGTCAAATATTATTGAAGAATTGAATAATAAAATCGGGCTGAAGCTGGACAGTAAAGCACTGATTCCATATATCAAAAATATCAAGGAACAGCTGATGGCTGATGAACAGCTGAAAAATGCGGCAAAGCAGAATGAAGAGTGCGATTTTGCGACTGTGTATTATAACAAAATAGAAGCAATTTTCGTGCAGGAGTTAAAAAACCTTTATGGAATTGGTAATAGTTCGGAAGTTGAGGGATTGAGTAAAAAAGAGAAGGAAGACAGGATAGAGTTTGCCCGGGCGATGATGGATATAGAAATGAGAAGACGTATTTTCGGGATGTATCTGGATGAAGTGCACGAAAAAATGGGAGGAAAGAAAAAGTAAGGTTAACGGAAACGGGAAATCCACGGCCGACAAAAAGCCGTCCGTGAGTCAGGTTCTTTTGGTTTGGCTTCATGGAAGGACAGAGTTGGATACTGCCGGATTTATCTGTGCAGAGGAAGACGACAAACAGACCAATATAAAAAAATTCGTAGAAAATTTTACTTTTTTTGTAAAAATCAGGCATATTAATTAAAAGGAGGAAGCAGGAGGAATACAAAACCGCGTATTCCTCCCCACACGATTATGAAACAAGAAATATTGCTTCTTCGTCGGATGGGGTATCCTGCGCTGAATAAGATGAAAACAGTTCTTGGTTATTTGGCTTTGATATTGGAGAGTACTATTATGTGTAGCATAGGGTACCCTATAACCACTTGGCAGTGGTGGGTTATAGCGATGCTTACTATATTATATGCATTTGTGTGAATACGAAATGTATTTCTCTTGCGAAAAATCTTGCATATTAAATTTGCAAAACAAAAATATCTACAAAGAAAGGAGCAAAAAAATGGCATATACACCGATGTTTGAAAAATTGATAAACACGAAACCTGAAAGAGAACTTTGTCTTAAGTTTTTGAAATTCCTGGAGGATAAAGGGATTGTACAGGGTGATATTAACACGGAAGAAATCGTTGCTGAGTTCTTTGAAATTGATATCGAGCAGGCAGAAGAAGAACGAAAAATACTAATAAAAGAATTTCATGAAGCTGCGGCGGCAAATTCGCATACTGCGTCAGAAGCGCTGGCAAGAATGGGACGACAAAGAGAACGCAGAGAAAAGAAAGATGCCGGTAGACACGACGGAATGACTGAGAACTCTGAGAGCGGATACCAGGAAGAAGAAAAAGAACTTAAAAAAGAAGCAGGAAAAAGAGCAGAGGCAAAGGAAGCGGCAGAGCATGAAGCAGCCAAAGGAACCGAGGCTGAAGATGAGAATGTGGAGCTAAATAGTCATGGAGTAAATTCAAAAATTAAGGCGCATATCTTTGATGATGCAAAAATGCGAGAATTTGGGTTCACCGACTATGCAAAAGACCGATGGCATTTCTGCCGTGGAATTAATTTCAAGGATGTTAAGAAAAAGAGAGGTCTAAACGATATTGACATTTCATTTTCTGTGACGATACCAAAAGACGGAAGCGATATCCAGATTGATGTTCTGGACGAATGGTTCTGCCAGCCGTATGACTACCAGTATATCCTGGAAAAAGACCCTGGACACAAAATTGCAAATATTGTAAAAGAACAGGTGGAGTATTGGATGGAAAAGTTGCAGGAAGAAGGCGTGTTGGAGGGACATGTAAGAGGGGAGTATATTTAAAAATCTAGGAGCAAAGAAAAGAGGCGAAAAGCCTCTTTTCTTTTGTTTGATATATTTTTATATCTTCTGCTTTGCGGCTGACAAAATTTCGTCCATATTGTCGTATGTCAGAACATTGGGATGCTGTTTCTCAAATTCAACAAGAATCTTTTTGTTCTCCCTCTCTTTGACACGAAATTCCTCGTATATATTGTGTATATCACAGGAAAGACGCGAGAAAATCCCTTTTATAAATCCCCTGGATGATTCCGGCAGATTGTCGTAATCTCCATAAAGAGCTTTCGCTGCAAGTTTGATTTTTTCAAGCGAAATATCATTTCCTTTCTGGTGTTCGCCTTCCAATATTCCAAGTATATCCGACAAGTCGTTTTTGTATTTTCTTCCCGCCATTAACTTCATAGCAATCAGATATTCCCCTGATACAGTACGAAACTCTACGATATTGGAAAATGTCTTGTAATGCCTGGAATATAAGCGAAGATTTGGAGAGTATGATGCGGTTTTCATGAAATCTGAATTAAGCCATCCATTTTGCAGATTTTCTCTGTCACGAATTTGGTTTATCGCTTCGGTCATTGCAGACGAAGCATAGATTACCGCATCGATATCGTTGCTCTGGTCTCTGAAGTCGTAATTAAGCATTACAGCGGCTCCACCTACAAGTATGATTTCTGCAGGCGTTTTATTGCCATTAAGTTTGCGAAAGCACTTTGCAAGTTTCATTAAATATCCGTCAATATTTTCTTTTGTAAATACAATATCAGACAACGTTTCTCACCTCCACCTCAATAATGTTAAATTTCTTAAACTCTGGAATCGCGTTTTTCTCTGCATCTTCAAAAGCTGTTTTGTCTATTAACGACAATGCGAGAATGCTGTTTGGATATATCGGATTTTGCAATTTGCATGACCTGATATCGTTGTAGTTTCCGCAAAATGGCAGCCCGTTTTCGTGAGATAAGTAGTCTATCATTCCAAGAAGATAAAATGCCTTCGGGTATTGCTTGGCCTGGTATAATGTCCTGATTTTGTCGTTTTGTAAAACGCCAATAATAAATCGCAGGTCACCAAGTTCTTTGACCTGGTGGCATATTGTACTTTTGTAAGATTCAAATGTCATATATTCCCTCGCTTTCTGGTTTTCAGTAAATTGTTAAATCAGTCATATTAAATATGCTTAAAAATATACAAAAATATGAAGGTACGAGTAGAGACGATTAACTTTTGTCTAGTTATCTTTAAATAAGCCGCAACCTGCGGCTTATTTTTTTTATTTTCGCTTCTTCCAGAATCCCTCATATTAAAAATGTAAAAATATTTCAAAAAACACAAAGAAAGGAAAACAAAATATGAGTAATATATCTTTTCAGGATGGAGTAGTTTTCTACGAAGGTTCAGCCAATGAACTGATTGATGTTGAAATTGAAGATTACGTTAATGAGTTAGTTTTCGGAGAAAAAATGCATGGCACTGTATACAATCTTCTTAACGTAAGCGAATCATTCCCGCAGATTAGAACAATCGTAATTGAAGAAGGAGTTAACAAAATCCAAATCTGGAATAGAACATTTCCAAATGTTAAGAAAGTAATATCTTACAACAAGAAATTTATATCCGGAAACGTTCTTAAAGGACTCAGAAATTCTTCCGGAAATGAAATTTTCCTCTTTAATTCATTTGTTAAGGAAGAAGGGGCGGTAATTGATTTAAGTGACGTCTCATGTATTGAAAGCCACGCTTTTGAAGATTGTAAATCCGGAAATATCATTAATGATGATGATGTCGTCAATTTTTGCTATGACGCATTTAAAGATTTTCATGGTATTGCCAACCTTCCGAGACTGGAGGGCGGAGGACATGTCCTCGGACATATCCTGATGGATTACCAGTATGATATACCTGATTATATTAAAACCATCAATAATACCGCTGATTTTTCAGGCAGAGCTATAAGGATTTCGGATGCTTCGCTGTTGTATAATATCAAGACTGCTTGTGCACCATCAAGGATTGAGCTTAGAGGAGACAAGTTTAATATCATTGAGGTTATCAATGTTATGAGAAATTTTAGACTTGAAGCGCTTGAAATATTAGACGACAATCCATACCTCAAAACAATTGATGGCATCTTATATACGAAAGATATGAGGATGCTTATCAAATGCTCAAAGAATAAGAGCGGACGTGTTGAGATTCCTGATGGAGTAGAAGAGATAAGAGAAGATGCTTTTACGTATTCCAACCTCTCTGAGGTTATCATGCCGGATTCAGTCAAATATATCGGTGAAAGGGTGTTCTATGGATGCCGTAATCTTACGTATGTAAGATACAGTAAGAACCTTACATACATTCCGAAAGAAGCATTTTCCGGATGTAATGACCTGGATTTATCTCACTTGTTTGATAATGTTAAAAACATTGGAGTCCGTGCGGCAATGATGTCCGGTCTGATTGACATACCTGACGGGGTTGAAAATATTGCAGAAGAAGCGTTCTGCTTTAGCAATAAAAACGAAGTTTCTAAAGTAATAATTCCTCCGTCGGTAAAAACAGTTGGGCGCTGGAGCTTTTACGGAGCAAAAAATATAACCGTTACAACTAAAAACGGAATCCTTCCAAAAGGATTTTTCAAGGCGATTGGTTACCAGGTCTACAGTAATAATTCATATGCAGCCATATCTGTAACTGTAGACGGCAAAACCTGCATGATTCCTCCAGATGGGGAAAGTGCCAAGACATTTGATATGTATTTCGAGTTCTATCCGTTTAATCCGGAAATCATATATCAGCATTACGCAGACCTGGAAACCGAAGCCAGAGGCGATTTCATGGCTTTTGTGTATTTTAACACCAAAAGTATAAGAGAAAAAGAAGCTGCAAAAAAAGGCTTAAGACAGAATTCGAAAAAATATATTAACATACTTTATTTCCACAGCAAACATCATCCCGAAGATAGGGAGAATAAGGAAAAGCTTATTAAATTTCTGTATTACGGCTTTGCGTCAGAAGAAGCAGTCAAAAATCTTATTTGCATGATGGAAGAAGACAAAGACACTACTTTAATGGCGTATGCAATGGATGCGTTGAAGTATTATGATTTAAATAATGGATTTGATATTTAACATATTTTGCCGCCGGAGTTTTCGGCGGCTTTTTGCTGCTCGACTTTTCAGTATATTAGTAACTATAAGAAACAAAATGATAGTCCAACCTTAACACCTTCGTCACCAAGCCCGTAAGGTTGACTAAATTATCCGTCGCATGATTGTTACTTTAGCCATGAGTTAGACAGCTCTGTTTTTTAAGTACATAAAAGATATCGCTTACGACTTGTTGATTTCTCTACGTTTTGGCGTAGAGAAATTTTTATTTCCATTAAAATTTTTTCGCAAAAAATCGTCTCGTTTTTAATTTTTTCGGCATATTAAATATGCAAGAAATTTAACAGAGAATGGGAAATCCACGACCGACAAAAAAGTCGTCTGTGGGTCAAATGTTCAGGTTTTAACTTCGCACGCGGGTCTGAATCTCCGTTCTCCCCGTTCATGCACTACACTCAGCCTTGCGGCTTCGTTTGTCAGCGGCAAAAGTCGCTTGGTTACGAGCGCGAAGCGCGAGTTATCAAATACAAATTTTTACAAAAGGAGGTGCCTTGCATGGAAATCACTTCAAGCTATCAAGTAGAAATCTTATCAAATGCAGATATGAAAAGCACAGTGCAGATTTACCGCAGGGCACTTGCTTTCGTTATTGATGTATGTAATAAAGAGTTTTAGCATATTAAATATGTGGATGAGAGATTAGAAAGACATTTGTGCAATTTGCACAACGAGGTGCTTGAGGCGGCTGAAAGCCGCATAAATACTGAGTGTTCCCTCATTATATGTGAGGGTATATCGACTCAACCGTATGTATGGATATGTGTTATGACGTTCCCTCATTATATGTGAGGGTATATCGCATCCTATATGTCAAAATTGCCGCATAACTTTGTTCCCTCATTATATGTGAGGGTATATCGGCTGCGACAACCCAAAAACACAAATTTAAAGCGTTCCCTCATTATATGTGAGGGTATATCGTAATTGCATATACTGCAATATCTGGTCAGTTGGTTCCCTCATTATATGTGAGGGTATATCACACCACTCTCTGTAACCCGTTTTCTGTCAACGGCTCCCTCATTATATGTGAGGGTATATCGCCAAAAATATGAATAATGTGTCTTTTCAGGATGTTCCCTCATTATATGTGAGGGTATATCGGCCACCGCGGAGGCATACACCGCATACCAGAAATTCCCTCACTACATGTGAGGGTATATCGAAATTGGCAATGGCATCCTTTAGGCATCAAAAAATATAAATGTAGTTGACGATAGTATCCCGCAAATTGCCTAAAAGGAGGTGAGAAAAATGAGTGGAGACACCGAATTCTGAAACACAACAAAGCCACATATACAACATTTACAGCCCGGCAATTCTTTTGCCGGGCTTATTTTTACGTTTTTGCTATTTTAAAAATCCCGCATATTAAATACGTAAAAATATATTTAAAACTAAAACAAAGAAAAGGAGACTTAAAAATGAGTAAAAGCAAATGGATTTACAAAAACCTCAAAAGTCCAGAATTCAACGTACTTGCAGAAAAGTTTGGTGTACATCCGGCCATCATTAAGATTCTCGCTGACCGTGGTGTGCAGGGAGAGGACGCTGTAAGGGAATACCTGGAAGCAGATATTGCAACCGTTTCTGATGGTTCTGAATTGACTGATATGCAGCGTGGCGTTGATGTTATCTACGACGCAGTGAAAGCAGGAAAATACATCAGAATCATGGGCGACTATGACGTGGATGGCGTGACCAGTACATATATCCTCTACAAAGGTCTGACCGGACTTGGTGCCAAATGCGATAAGTTCATACCGCATCGTATTACAGATGGTTATGGTCTTCATGAACCGGCAATTCGTGACGCATATGGAGCCGGCGTGCAGGTTATTCTGACCTGTGATAATGGTATTGCTGCCGCGAATGAGGTTAAGCTGGCAAAAGAACTTGGAATGACAGTGGTAGTTACAGACCACCATGAAGTTCCTTATGAAATAAGGAACTTCTGTCCGACAGAAGACGACGAAGAAGCGAATGCTTCTGAGGAGGATGACGGAGGTCATGAAGTCCCTTACGAAGTAAGGGACACATGCTGCTCTGACGAAGACGTTAAGTCTGAGGAAGAACAGCATGAAGCTCCTTGTAATGAAGATGAAGCCGGAACTCGCCACTACATCATCCCTGACGCCGACGCGGTCATTGACCCGAAACGTCCAGAAGATGACGGTGTTTTCAAAGAAATCTGTGGCGCTGTTGTTGCCTGGAAATTTATGGGCTGCCTGTATAAGAAATTCGGAAAAGAACAGGAATTTAAAAATTCTGACTTTCTGGAAATTGCCTCTCTCGGCACTGTCTGCGATGTAATGGAATTACAGCATGATAATCGTGCAATCATTAAAGAAGGGCTTAAAAAAATGCAGAACACTTCAAATATTGGCCTGCAGGCACTGCTTGAAGTTCTTGGACTGAGAGACAAAGCTCTGACCTCTTACGATTATGGTTTCAAAATCGGCCCATGTATTAATGCCGAAGGCAGACTTGATACAGCAAATGAAGCCTTTGACCTGCTGGTTGAGACTGATTATCAGAAAGCGCTCGAAAAGGCAGCTCAGATGCGAGACCTGAATGTAGAACGTCAGGAACTCACAAAACAGGGTATGGAGGAGGCTTTCAAAATCATTGATGCAGAAATGCAGAATGATAAGGTTTTGGTCGTCTACCTCCCGGATGTTCACGAGAGCATCGCCGGCATTATCGCCGGCAAAGTCCGTGAAAAATACTGCAAACCTGCTTTCGTCCTTACAAAAGGTGATGGCGATTTTCTGAAGGGCTCTGGCCGCTCCATTGAAGCATACAGTATGTATAACAAAATGGTTGAGGTCAAGGATTTGATGATTGGTTTCGGCGGTCATCCACTGGCAGCAGGGTTATCTCTAAAAGAAGAAAATCTTGCAGAATTTAGGAAACAGCTTAATGCACGCAGTGGCCTGACTGATGCAGACTTCGTTCCCAAAATTATGATTGACGTGATTCTGCCGATTGACTTCCTGACACAAAGCTTCATCAAACAGCTTGAAATTCTTGAGCCATTCGGCAAAGGGAATGAAAAGCCAGTTTTTGCCCAGAGCAATGTCAGGGCAACCCGTGCTGAGATTATCGGCAAAAACAAAAACGTGCTGAAAATCACATTCAACAGCCGAAATTGCAAAAGCGGTGTATGCTTCCATGACATTGAAGCGAAAGAGCAGCTTTTGAATCAGAACGGAAAACTGTATGACTTCAAGATGCTGTATTACCCGACACTCAATGAGTGGAATGGTGTGACCAGCATTCAGGCGAACGTTCAGGATATCTGTTAATTTTGGATTGATACCGGAGGCTTTGCCGCCGGAGAAAGGAAAAAATAATGAGAAAAGAAACAAAAACTACTGAACCTGCAAACACTGATAGAAAATGCCAGGACTGCAAACTGCTTCCATCTTTGGTTGAGTTTTTCTTTGGAGTGGAGGTAATCTTTGCAATACGTTTACGCGCTACCTGGATGGTTGATTACAAAAACAGTAACGGAGACATATACAGCGTGTATTGGCAGTTCAGCCTGAAAGACCCTTGGCTGCTTCCTAAATATGACCCTAATTTTTGTAGTGGCCCACTATATGGATGGTTGTTTTTCTACTTTGGAAAAAAGAGAGAAAAATAAATTTTCTAAAAGAGAAAGGTGGAAAAATATGATTATGAATCCTAAAATCGGAGATTACATATGGTTTATTTGTCGATGGACAGATTTGTCTGTTCTCGGACAGGTAACAAGCCTAAAAATAGACCCTGCAAATAAGAACTTTCCATATGAAAGGCCTTACGCAGAGGTTGATTGGTATAATGGAGAAAATCCATCAGAGCCAGGCTCCTGGTGCGGCAGTACATCTGTATTGCTAAAAGACATATATGAAACAAAACAGGAATTGCTTGATTCCATTAAATTCTCCACAACTCGATAAAGATATGCCGGCAGAAAATGCCGGCATTTTTTTCTGAAGATTTTGCATATTGTATATGTAGCACAAAAAATAGACAAAAGAGGTGATAAAAATGAAAAAGACTGTATCTCTGACATCAACAATCCTGATGACTATTTATACGGCACTGGTAACCATTCTTAATCTCGGAATATTCGCCATTGCTGCAGTTTTCGGCCATCTGTCTGGCAGCAGCCTGACGAAGGGCTGGATGGTTGATGGCACTGACCTCGGCCCGCTTGCATCCGGCACCAGCGCTATTGCGTCAGCAATGATACTTGTGGTTGCTTTTGTATTGCTGATTCTTACAATCACACTTATTGTTGCGACGGTATTGTCTTACAAATTTATCGGCAGCGGTAAGTTTAAGAATGATGCCTGGATGAAAATCGTAATCTTTGGAATCTCACTCCTTGGATTCGTGTTCACAACAAACAGCTATGGGTTTATGGCGTTTTGTGAAGCTGTATTCCTGGCTATACCGATAGGACTGTCTGTTGTTGTTCTTTGCGATGACAGCGATGACAACGAAGAAGAGCCAAAAGCAATAAAAGAAGCTGAAAAAGAAACCATAAAAGAACCAGAAGCAAATGGTGAAAAAGAAGAAGAAAAAGAATCAGAAATCTAATTGCAGGTAATTTTAAAAAAACAGCGAAAAATTTCGCTGTTTTTTTTGCATATTAAGTACGTAGCAAAACAACAAAAAAAGAGGAAAGAAACATTGAAAAAGAAATACAAAATCAACCTCCATATTCTGGAGACGTGTAATTTTAAATGCCGGCAGTGTTTCTCAAAATTTGGAACGGAAAAACAATACCCGCCGGCAGGATTGTGGAGCTCTGCGGGCTGATTCGGAAGTATGCGCCGGGATGCCGGATTAAGATTAACACCGTCGTTTCAGCATTAAACAAAGATGAAATGAGGTTTGACTTTATTGACAAAATTAGCCGCTGACCGGTGGAAAATCTTACGGATGAAGCCGTTTCAGTATGGCAGCTTCTCAAACCTGGATATTCAGGTTTCGGATGAAGGATTTGAGCTTTTATTATGCTATAAGTTTGTCATATTAAAACTTGTAATAGTAATTTGTTTACGCCGTATTATCGGCGAGAAAGAGAGGAAAATATGAAGATAACAATGACACCCAGTTCACGTTGTTTAAACGTGAACTGTGAAATGGTAGAGGCATTTGAGGCAGTATTGCCTCAGTCTATTTTGGCGAAACTGGAGCCTTTTAGTTTTGCCATATGCTGTAAGGACGGTGGATACGCCATCTGTTTACAGAGCTTTAAAGCTCTTTCAGATGACGTATATCATGGTCCGTTGACAAAATATATAGACAAAAGAAACTGGTTTGGTTTTGTCGACGACGTAAAGTCCAAACCTGAATATAAGGCTAGACTTGCAGAGTTACATGTCCCGGCAGCTATAGCTCCAGAGATTGAACTTCTGGAGCTGCATGAGCAGTGGAACGACCACAACAAGGATGTCATCGATAAGTTCATTCGTTTTGATGCAGTGTATTATATTCCACTGCATGACACAACAATTCCGTCAATAATCAAAGCAGCAAAAATCTTTGCAGGCTATGGCGATTGATAGAATTGGCCATCTACCAGAAAGGAGGTTGTTTTAGAGGAGAGCCAGGAATGACTCGCCTCTTTTTTTGTGTTCTATAACGATGATGCGACTCCGGCAAAGCCGGGGAGTTATTAAAAGCCTAAAAAATCCCAAAAAGAATCTCTTTTCTCTAAAATTCAGCATATTGTATATATAGAGAAACAAAACAACTTGCTAAAATTTAAGGATTAAAGAAAAATGCAAAAAAGAAAACTAAAAAAATCAGTCTCATTTTTGCGTCTGCTGCATTGGCAACGATGTTTGCTGTTCTCGTGACAGCAGCAGCAGAAGATACTGCAGGACAGGTTGAGGAATTTGTAGAGAGAAATAGAGAGAAAAATAAAGAAAAAATGGAAAAGCAAGAAGAAAAAGAAGCTGGAAAAGAAGTGAGAGCGAGAGCGAAAACAGGGACAGAAACAGCAAGACGGGAGATTATCGTAGAGCCGGATATGAAGGCCTCATATGTGTTAATTGATTCCAATGGATGTCTGCTGGATAATGCAGTGGATGAGATGACGCCGGTTGCGGTGTGCGACTGCCTGAGAGAGGATTTCGTAGAGGGGCTGCGGAGACTGACACTGGACAGGAAGAAATATGAGGCGAGATATAACTGAACAACAATTTTCTCACAGAATGGCAGAGTTGGATGCTGCCGGATTTATCCGTGCAGAGGAAAACGACAAACGGACCCATATAAAAAATTCGTAGAAAATTTTACAATTTAAGCCAAGAATGCTTGTGACTTCAGTCATGAGACGAATTGGAGTTAAATGAATAACGATATAAATAAAAACATCGTATACGACTTTTATATCTTCGCATATTTTATGCGAAGATATTTTTTTATTTCTATAAAATTTTCCCGCAAAAAACGACACGTTTTGGAATTTTTCGGCATATTAGATATGTAAGAAATAGAAAGGAGGTATGACGCATGCATACTTTAAGACTTAAGCTGGAAATGGATAAAAACACAGCATACATCATGGAAAAACGTTTTCGTATTCTGGCACATATCAGTAATCAGATAAGAAAACATGTAAAGAAGCTATTATCAAGATTAGAAAACGACGAACAGTATCAGCAGGCTTTGGATGAATATATACGACTTAAAAAATTAGAGTCTGATGATAAGCAGGTCGTAGCTGATATGAAGCGATTGTCAAAGTTTATGAATGAAACACGTGAAAGCATCGGATTGACAAAAAACGGGCTTGAGAAGTATGCAAGCGTAATGCAGCGTAGATATAAGAAAAATATTTCATCACACCAGGTACAGGCAGAAGTAGCTCATATCGTAAAAGGTGTGGATGCGGTATTATTCGGCAATGGAAAAGATGTACACTACAAAAAGGAATCTGATTTCCGCACAATACCAGGAAAAGATATGAGTGGCCTTAAAATCTACTTTAATCAGAATGACGAAAAACATCAGGTCGATTGCTATATTAAATGGAAGAACTTAACAGTTCCTGTAAGGTATGATATTTCAAAAGCTGATATGTTGGATGATAAAAATTATATAAATGAATCATTATCATGTGGGAAGATTAAATATTGCGAAATTGTCAGACTGTGGTTTAAAAATGGATGGCATTATTACGTAAATCTGGTTATGACGGAAAACGCTCCGAAGAAACTGACTCCAGGAAAATCAATCATTGGTATCGATGAAGGGCCATCAACAATAGCGGCGACATCAGAAACATCTGTTTTTCTTGAGGAGCTGTCGCCAGAATGCAAAAAATATAACAAACAGATTGCGTTACTGCAGCGTAAGATTGATAAATCTACGAGAAATATGAATCCTGACAGATATAATGATGACGGGACTACAAAGAAAAAGTCCAAGGACTTGCCGGCGTGGAAGTTCTCTGAAACATGCCTTAGGAATAAAGCGAAAGTCAAAGAACTCTATCGTAAAAAAACGGAATACACAAAATACAGACATGAAAATCTTTTAAACCGTATGATAAAAGATGCTTCTATATTCATTAATGAGCCGATGGATTTTAAAGCTCTGGCGAAGAGAGCAAAAGAAACAAGCCGCCAGGATAAAGCTTCTGTTGTAATAAAATCAAACGGAATAGAGCAGATAATATACAAGTATAAACGAAAGAAGCGGTTTGGCAAATCAATATCAGACAGAAGTCCGAGTCTTGTAATATCAAGACTGAAACAAAAATGTAACCAGTATGGTCTTGTATATATAGAAACTGATAAATGGAAGTATAAAGCCAGCCAGTACGACCATGTATTGGATGAATACATAAAATCTGAACTTTCACAACGCTTTAAGAAAATTGGAGACTATACTGTACAGAGAGACCTGTATAGTTCATTTCTCCAGTCGTGTATGGATACTTTAGAGAAGCCAGACAGAAATCAATGTATCAAATTGTTTGATAATTTTGTAAAAATGCAGAGTGAACTGATAAACAAAATGAAAGCAGCCGGCGTCTCATACCCAGCCTGCTTCGGTTTCTAGTAAACTACAAAAGGTTTCCGGCAAGCACCGGAATACTCCGATATTTGCCGGGAGCCTTTTGCAGACATAACATGCAGACAAAGATTTCCCAGTAACCTGTCAACTACACAGGAGGCAGAAACCACTCCTTCGGTTGTGAGTAAGGGAGCCTGAACCTTCGAGTTCTTGTCATCTCTGAAAGCTGAGTCCGTAAAATGGAAGAGAGTCATGCAAAACCGTGAACCAGGCCATGCCTGAAAGATTGGCCGTCTGCTTCATGGGGATATACCTGCAGGGGTTCGCCTGCTGCAGTGAAGCCCGAGTCCTCTTCAAGTACCTGCTTGCAGGTGCGGAAATCCTACGGTTTTAACCGTTGGAGGTTTCAAAGGAAGCGTCTGGGCTGTATCATTAAAGAAGCCAGAAAATACTGTTTCAGTAAGCGTCGCAATTTCTTTTGTGGGATGCGGACGCGATATCCGCAAAGAAGGATGGCTAATTCCTATTGCTTATCCTAATCATTGTTGAGGCTATTGAGCCGCGCGCTTTGCGCGGCTTTTTCTTTTTGCCTGAAAAATCCGGCATATTGTATGTATAAAATACAACAGAAACCGAAAGGAGAAAAAAATATGAGTAAACTGAACACAGAAGAATTATTAACAAAAGACAAAAACGAAAGAATGTGGTTCTTTCTGAAGGGGTGCATACCAACCGAAAGAACAAATGCAATTTTTTGTAATGCTGAGTAACATCAGCCCGGATTTTGTTAACGATAATGGAGATATTGTTGTCCCAGGAATTCCGGCATGCGCGATGCTGGTAGATTTGGTGTATGTTAAAAGCGAGGAGGAACTGATTGGGCTTGGTATGCCTGCAAAGTACCTGGAAGGTATGCAAATTATCAAAGATGACCTTGAACAGTACACCACTGAATGCTACATCACCGAAAAATATGATGAGATGACAGACGGACAGAAGCAGCTTTTAAAAAACATCAACGAAACCGAAAATTGCCTGCTGACTTTACGGCAGCCGAAAGACGGAATTGCTGCCGTGTTCCACTTTGTCGGATGCGGTAAGGATATCAAACAGAAGGTATGGCTGGCTGATTCTACGCTGTAAGAAGGAAAGGAGAAGGCGAAGATGACGGCTTTGTATAATTTTTTGGACAGATTCAACGAGATTTTTGGGGAGAAAGCTGAATACGAGATTAAGTCCATGCTGGACGATACAATTACTATTAAAATGATATACAAACTGGCGCTACCGCCGGCTCAGTTTCAGCCTGACATTCCAAACCCGTTCGACAATATCGTAATGGAAGGGATTGGTTTCCCTGATGTATATGACAGGTATGCGACGGCTGAAGTTAAGGTTGAATGTCCCAGCGATGGAAAGGTTAACTTTTCAGCTAAGATTGGTGACCCGTCATTCCCGGAAGCCCTAGTAAGCGATAAGCGGCTGAAAAGATTTTTGGACGCAAAAACTAAGTTCTGCGGAGAATTTCAGCAAAATGCTGATGGCTCTGGCGTGTATGTAAACGTTGATGCCGATTTCGCCCGTGCGGCAATTGAAGCCGGAAGGGAACAGGTGCGAAAACTGCAATATATGATTGCGATACACGACGACCTGGATTCTCTGAAATATGCTTCGCGGCATATGCTGGCAACATGCGAAACGTTGGAGATACTGAAAAAAGAATACGCCTGATATTTGCACCACGTTTTTTGCGTGGTGCTTTTTTTGCAGCGAAAAATCCTGCATATTGGATATGTAAAAACAAAAAGAAAGGAGCAAAAAAAATGCAGACAATATTAGACTTAAAAAAAGAGTTTGTCGATTCCGGATGGTGGGATATCGAGGAAAGAACCAGCTCTGACAGCTGGGGAAATGGAAAAATCGGGTACACAATCTGGATTCGGCGTCCTGACTGGCACGGAAAAGATGCCTTTTCTCTGACCGGAGGGAGCGTCAAGCTACACGCAGCGTGTGGTGATGCCTTTAATGAAGCTAAGATTATTGAAACTCTCGAGAAGCTGAAAGAACTGGCTGACACCGCATGGAAGGAGTTTCCAGAAAGTGTCCCCGCACAAAATGCATTCGGGGAGCTTGTTGAAGAAGTGATGGTTAAGCCGTTTGCGGAAGGCAGAGATGTACAGGAGGGAAAGCATGGCCTGGAAAGCTGAATGTAATCGCCGAAAATGGTACTGTATCCTTGGATGGGATGCGGTTTCCTGGTTCTCGGAATACAGTTACAACGAATGGCGCCGGTCGTTAACCCCGGAGCAGATTCGGAAACTGGAAGAATACGAAAGGAAGCAAAAAGAGAAAAGAGAAAAAGACTTAGAAAATGCTTTTTCTGCAATGCTGACGATGTGCAGCTACATCTGGAAGCATATGTAAACGAAGGCCAGATAGCTTGTAAAGAAAGGAGAAAGATATGAGCACTTTTGAAACAATTTATGTAATCGGTCATACAATCGGAAGCTTCTTATTGCTGATGGTTCAGTTTTTTGTCGTTAAAAACTACGTTGTACCATTTGCCAAGAAAGTATATCACTTTGTTATAGATGACTACGAAGAGTTCAAGCAATGGCAAGATGCAAAACGTCAGAAAGGAGAAGACAAAAATGATTAAAAAAGATATCTTATCAACCCCAAAACACGGATGGTGCAATTTCCATCTTGCAGACGAAGAGAAGGAATTCAATGCAGCGTTAAGTTATCTTACAGACGTAATGTACGATACCTTAAAGATGTGCCTGGCTTATCTCCAGACCGGTGCTGGCGCCGCTGCCGTAATGTATGACAGAGAAGGCGAAGGAACATTTCTTTTTGTAATCTCCGACTACGATGTCTATATTCTGGATGAAAACCTGCCTGGCGGCATGGTACATTTTGAAAACCTGCGGGCAGACGATATCTGCGAAAACATCCTTGGCTGCTATTACGCTGACACTATCGGCTGGCTAAACTTTGCGAATATGAACGAGCAGAGAGAAAAAGAATATGAAAAATACGAGAAAGGAGAGGCTGCTGAAGTTCATGAGATGGTTAAGAAAATCAGGAAACTCCTGAACGAGAGAACCGGAAGGAAGAGCAAGTGGACTGAAATCCGGTGCGATTTCTTTGATGAAGAAGAAAAGTACTGGCTCGTGGATGCCTGGAAAACAGGAGACGATAACGAAAAAGGCGAGGTAATCGCGAAGATTTCTGAATCCGGAGAAGTTGTCTATCTTGATGCGGAAGCAGAAGATGATGAATATGCGAAAGAAGTTATCGACGAAAAACTAAAAGATTTGGCCTGAAAAATGCATTTTGCCCCGGAGGAATCCGGGGCTTTTGTCTTGCAAAAAAAATCCGACAAAAATTTGCGTATGCCGGAAAATATGATATACTGTATATATAAGAGATGAGGAAAACAATCTCCTCGGTACATAAGACGGATTCGCCGTCGAAATTCCTTTCTTTGTTAAAAAATCCTGTCGCTTGGATGTAATCCTTGCGGCGGGGTTTTTGTTTTTGTGTGGAAATGGCATGTTAAATTCGAAACAAAATTTTTGCAGTTAAAAAATACTGCAGTGTTAAACAAAGAAAGGGAAGAAAATATGAAAAATTTTTTAAGGAATATGGCAGCATTAATTATTGCAGTTGCCATGAATATGGCAGCATTGATTATTGTAGTTGTCATGAGTATGACAGCATTGATTATTGTAGTTGCCATGGTTGCAATTTTTATCGCAGGTGTATGGATGAACAGATGGTTCTTACTTAAGAGAGCCATTATCATTCTGGCATCCACTGCAGCAATTGCCGGAATGGTTGGGCTTCTGCTCCATTTGTCTAACAAAAAAGGTAAGTAAGACGGCAAAGCCGTCTTTTTTTTGTTTTTGTGGGGAAATGGCATGTTAAATATGTACAAAATTTGCATATGATGCATACAAAGAAAGGGAAAAGAATATGGAAACGACAAAAGAAATCAGAAAAGTAAACGGAAAACAGTATATGACAATTAACGCAATTGCTGAAGCCAGCGGTATTGCCCGCGATTCTCTGACAAACAGGTTCTACAGATTCAAAAAAGAGTATCCGGAACATACTTGTCATTTTGGTTCCAAAATACCCGTGTACTACGATGAGTATGTTTTACACCTGCTTGTAGAAAGTACTAAAATACGTCCAATTCGTGTCATCGAAGATATGGACAAATACGAGAAATTCTACAAAACATACAAAAGCAAGATATATGAGGTCGTTGATGCTGAGCAAACAGATTTCATTCTTGATGAAACAGCTCCGGTCAACAAAGCAGCCAAAAAGAACAAGAAAAAGCATGATTCCAAGGCTGAACAGCAGAAAGTTATCAATTCCAGGGAGGAAGCGCTTTCTAAACTTGTCCAGAAACAGAATTACGAAATTGCGGAGTTAAAAGGTAAAATTGCAGACCTTACAACACAGAATGCAAAGCTGACATTGTCTTTACAAGAACAGAAGCCAGATGCTGAGCTGAATGCAAAATATATTGCTCTGCAGGAAAAGTATCTGAAAAATACAGAACGCTTTGCTGAAAAGATTTACCAGATGGCAAATATTATTTCTGGATTTGCAGAGCATAAACCATCTGAAATTTCAGGTTCTAATCTCAACGATGTTTTTGTTGGCTGATGTGTTTCGACTATTTAAGAGAATCCTTTCGGGGTTCTCTTTTTTATATTTTTTGCAAAAATTCATATTAAATACGAAACAAAGTTTTTGCAGTTAAAAATACTGCAGGGTTAAAGAAAGAGAGGAATAAGATTATGGCAAACACAGTAAAGGTATCAAGAGAAGTTAAACAGCACGAAGGAAAGAAGTTCATGACAGCTAAGGGTATCGCTGAGATGAGTGGAATTGCCCATGGCGCACTGACAAGCAGGCTATACCGCATGAAACAGGAGCACCCGGACCACGTTCATTACTTCGCGGATGAGGTGCCAGCGTACTATGATGAATTCGCTTTTCGGTATATCGTCAAAGATATCAAAAAGCATCCGGTATACCGAATCAACAATCAGCAGAAGTACGAAAAATTCAAACAGCTGTATGGCGAACCGAAAAGCCAGGATACTGTGAAGACAACTGCTGCTGCGATGGTTAATCCAGCTGAAACGGTTGTTCGTCAGCCGAAGATGACCGCGGAGGAGGTCAAATCAAGCAAGGAGGAAGCTTCCAAGGCAAACGAAGCGACTTTGCTGAAAATCGCAAAGGAGCAGGCTGCCGAGATTGAAAAGCTGAAATCCGAGCTGCTGAATGCCAAGCAGGCTCTTGAGACCAAAGATGCTGAATACGTTAAGCTGAGAAATGAGTATAGCGCTTTACAGACAAAGTATGTGATGAGTGCCGAGCTCTTTGCTGAACGTGTCTACAAGATGGCTATGTCTCCAAAGCCTGATTTCTCAGCTGATGATTCAGACTGCGGAAACATTGTAACTATCAAAAATAGCTGATGCAACACAACAAGAAAGCCTACCAGACTTTCTTGTTTTTTTGTTGTCCAAAAAAATCCGACAAAAATTTGCGCATACCGGAAAATCTGGTATACTATATACAAGAGATGAGGAAGAGAAGTCTTCCCGGTACATCAGACGGATTCGCCGTCGTAATTCCTTTCTTTGTTAAGAAATCCCGTCGCCTGGATATAGTCCTTGCGGCGGGGTTTTTGTTTTTGTAAAGATTTAACAACCAATGTTGCAGGGTTAAGAAAGAGAGGAATAAGATTATAACAAACACAATAGCAAAGATATCAAGAGAAACCAGAATTAGCAACCAGAAATTCTAGCTGTTTTTTAGTAGTTAAAATTTTCTGCATATTATAAATATAAATAATTTTTACCAAGAAAGGAAAAAAAAGAATATGAAAAAAGCAATGATTATCGCAGTTACTATTTGTGTAGTTCTACTTGGAGGTGCATTCGTATTTAATACAGCATCTGTCCAGAGAGGGATAAAATCTTGGCACAGCGAAATCGATGGCGGATTGGAAAGAACCGTAACAGTTTACGACTATAATGGTAAAGAAATCCGCCACTGGACAGGAAAGTTTGATGTTTCAGCATCCGAAAATGAAACATATTTCGATGATGGAAATGGAAAACGTGTTGTCATCCATGGTGGTATCGTAATCAACGAAGAACAGTAATGCAGTCTCAAAAAAGAGCCTCGAAGAGGCTCTTTTTTTTGTTGCGAGTTAAAGTCTGCAAAAGTCGTTAAAGCCCAAAACGATATTTCTATCACGCCAAGAAATCCCGTGGAGGGATTTCTTTTTTTTGTACTCTTTCTGAAAAAAATTCAGCATATTGTATATGTAACAAAAAAAACAACAAAAAGGAGGAATTAAAAATGGGATACATCAAAGTTCAGACCGTGTGTTTGGTAATCATCGCGATTGCTGCGGTCAAATACCTGCTACCGGATATCAGGAGGCTCTGCCGTATGATTGGGGGAGAAGAAAGAAAAAAGGCTGAAAAAGAACCTGTAAAAGAACCAAAAAATCAGGAAAAGAAAGACAATCCAAACCAGTTCCCTGATTGGGAAAAAAAAGAAGAAAAATAAGAAAAAAAATACAAAAAAGCGTTTCTTTTTTGTGTGGATTTGTCATATTGGTAATATCTTAAAAAAAAGACAGGAGGCAAAAAAAATGAAGAAAACAAACAAAGCTAACTTCAAAAAAATTGTAGGAGGTGTGCTTGCTGCGGTGATGGCTGCTGCGATGGTGGCAACTGCTGTAATTCCGGCTTTTGCGGCTGAGGATATTCCTGTAGCTGAAGAAGTGCCGGAAGGCGTTTCTGCTGCGGCTGCGGCAACTGCGAAAAAGAAAAATGTGTCAATCGTGGTTGCAAAACAGGTGAAGATGAAAGACGAAGATGTCTATCTTGGCGCCACCCCGGCTAAGAAAGGTAAGGCAAAAATCACTAATTCAAATAGTAAAGTTGGAAGAGTGACTACTTACAAACAGAAGGGCAGCAGCCTAGTATGGTATTACTTTAAGCCAAAAGCTGTCGGCAAGACAACAGTTACAATCAAAGCTGGAAAAACTGTTCTGAAAAGAAAAATTACTGTTGTAAAATATCAGAACCCGGTGGCTTCTATGAAAATTGGAAATGCAAAAATTTCAAATAAGAATTTCAAGAGGAGCGATACCGTTTCTTTAAGCTACAACAAGTACAAAAAAGGCGGAAAACTGATTGTGACACCGAACAGAGGCTTTCAGCTTGCTTATGCAAGTGCTGTGAATAAGGCCGGCGCTGAGATTGAGTATATCAATGCTTACGGCAATATCAAACCGCGCGGCGGCAAGGGAAATTATATCTTAATGCTGAGATTCCAGAATATGGTAACCGGCGTTACATATAATACCAGAGTAGTTTTTAAATAATAATGAGAGATAGCAGCCCTGCGTTTCGCGGGGCTGTTATTTTTTTATTTTTTTTATAAAAAAAGTGTTACATTTTTGGATTTTTTAGCATATTAGATGTGTCCGGCTGAATGGCCGGATGGATTATTCTCATTTAATCAATTCTTCAAATGCCCGCTTTGCCTGAAAAAATGGCCAGCGAGTGGCTGCCGCGTCCTGCGGCATATCGTCCGGCGGGCATACAAAAAAATATTTTTTTTAAGAAGGCAGCGCATTAAGCGCTGTCTTTTATTTTTGTTGCTGTAAAATTTCGGCATATTGTATCTGTAAATCTTAAATAAAATTTTAAGCAAAGAAAGGAGCACAAAAAAAATGAAAAATGTGCAGAAAGAAACAAGGAATCAGGAAATGAGACTTAAAGATTTCGGGTGCAAGGCATTTGATGCGTTTGAAATGTTTGTCGTTCTTGCAACAGCTATAATGCTCGTAGGAAGCTCACTGACAGCAAAAACAGCACCTGCCTCAGAACAGCATGAGAACAGTATCCTCCCACGTGTGGAGTTCAACATCGCTGTACCTGAAGGAAACGTTGATTCTGAGACACTGGATTTGGCAGACCGTATCTTAAATACGCTTCCAGACAAGCTGCTGACCGAGTTTATTAAAAGCGACTGGAAATTATATGTCACATCAAATATGCCAGTACTCACTTTCTTTTCTGGCATTTACGGAGAACCGAATGGCCGTCCTGACCTGGAGGCACATTACATCGAGGTGACAAATGACCAGGAAACTATGGGTAAGACGCTTCTTCATGAATTCGGACATTACGTCGATTATACAAAAGGCGACGTATCATTAAAATCCGAATTCGAAAATATCTACAAAAACTCATCGGAAACATTTGCTGATACGTTTGGAATATATACTGAAGGATATGACCAATCGGAATTTTTTGCTGATGGCTTCGCAAAATATTATAGCGGGTACAGTCATCAGATGGAAAAAGAATACCCTGAACTTTGCAGATATATTAAGGCTGCAATCAGTAAGAATAATGTATCAAGAAAATCTGTACAACACATACAAGAAGGCTGCAGCCTTCTTTTTGTATTTTTTTCAAAAAAAGTGTTACATTTTGGGGATTTTTTAGCATATTAAATGTGTCCGGCTGAATGGCCGGATGGATTACTCTTATTCCATTTATTTATTTTTGCCCGCTTTGCCTGAAAAAATGGCCGGCGAGTGGCTGTCGCGTCCTGCGGCATATCGTCCGGCGGGCATACAAAAAAATATTTTTTTTAAAAAGCGTTACACTTTTTAAATTATTTAGCATATTATATATGAACAAAAAAATCGGCAAAAAAAAATGAAGACAGAACGCTGAGTCTGCGTAACCAAACCTGGTTTGGCGGAGCGAAGATAGGCGTATATACATTATTTTTACGGTTACTTCTTCTTTTTAATTTAAAAGGCTGAAGTTCCTTGCCAAGGCGGAGATGAAAAGGCATGTTTTAGACTGAAGACGCGCTCAGTTTGCCAGTTCGGCCGGGCAATATGGGATTTCTGATTTACCGTGATGGTTACTCGATTTTTTTGGATATATGCAATGGCGGCAAGCCCCACAATGGGTAGTGGCTTGGTTACTTCTTAATTAACTGGAAAAAGATTACTAATTTTTTTGCGGGAAATTCCCGCGAAGTACAGCCCTGGATTTTCAGGGCAGGATGTAACATGGCAGCACGGCACGCAGTGCCGGGCGTATATACCGAGCCGGACACTCGCTGTTGTAGTTCAATACTTTCATAATGAACCTCCTTTGTAATTATTATAGACGGGCGGGAGACCCCCGCCCGCTTAGCATCGCAGACTTTCGTCTGCTTCGCACGCACGTCGTGCTGGTACACGCGAGCGTAGCTCGCGGTATCATTTGGGTTAGAATTAAAAAAAGCAAAATACACTTTTGTGTGTTTTGCTTTTTTGCTTGTTTTTTTTGTTTTTATTCTTACTTCTTTTTGATTCTTTTTTGCTTTTTTTCTTTTACATTTTTTCAGCATATTAAATTTGCAAACAAATATTTCCATTAAGGGAGGGACTTTATTATGACATTTATCTTAACAAAAACAATTATCGCAGCAATCATCATTCTTGCTGTAATGGCAGCCCTGACAATGTATAGCCTGATGGTTTATGCCTCAAAATCAAGGTCTGATTATGAACGAGCCATGGACGACGAGGAACAGATTGAATATCTTCGCTCCTTAAACAAAAAGGCAGCCGCAAAATAACCAGTCACAGCATCGCGAAAAAATCCGCGGTGCTTTTTTGTGTCTGAAAAAATCCGGCATATTAAATTTGCAAACATAAAAATAAGCACAGCAAAGAAAGGAGACTTTTTTGAGATGATTTTAAAAAACCCGAAAGAATGTTTTTGCCTTCAGCAAAGACAGACATTTTTTGTATTAAACGAATTAACAGCGCCGGAGTGTAAGGATGGCAGCGAACCGCTGACACTACACCATAATACTTTCAGCCGGTTTAAATTCGTTATTATAAATGCTGATAAGAAGGCAACGACATCAAATATTCCGGTAAGCGCAATTCCGGAGATTTTGGAAACCGTTAAAATGAAAAATTTTTCAAGATTTATGCCAATGCCGGCACCAGTTGAAAAAGTATCTGACGCGGAGGATTTATCCAATAATATCGCATATACAACGATTATCAGTGCTGGGACGCTAAAAGGTAAGAGTCCTGCCGGAGCGTTATTGGAAAATCCAAATGTGAATAAGAAGATGCTGTTAAACCAGGTGGATTGGCTACAAAAGCATTTGGCGCAGTATCCAAGGAATCAGGTTCAGATAGATGCCATCAATGAGGCATTAAGGCTGTTTGATGCCGGTAAGCTGACTGCACAGTCTGCACCAAGCCAGCCGATGGAAAGAACAGATAATGAGATTTACAAATCAGGAATGCGGCCTCTTATCAGGCGTAAAAATAAGAACGGCAAAACATTTATCTATGAGGTAAAAATCTCATGGATTCCCGGCTCAGAAAAGCCTGTTGAAATTGAAATTAAAAATTATTTTGCCCCGGTCGTTAAGCGCGAAAATGGATTGCTTAATGTAATGGCAAAAGAAAAAGAAGAAGAAGTAAAAAATGTGTTCTCTATGACTATGAACGAATGGTTTTGGTTAGACCATATTCTGAATGCTCAGATGAGGACATTTGAAGATATGAATGCAGCACGGTTATATAAAATTGCTAAAGACGAAGAATGGGCAAATAAGAGTGCTGCTACAGTTCAGCCTTCTTCTCATTAAACATACAGGAGGCAAATGTAAAATGAATAAATATCTGGAAATGCGAAGTACCTGTCTCATAGAGCCAGAGACTGAAGAGTTTGTCCAGGTAACATATCTTTGTGACCTTGATTCAAATATGTATGAGGATGAAATTCTTGATACATGCGGAGGACTTAGAAATGTAGGAATGGCGAACGACAAGGAATTCATGGCTCTCGGCCTTTATCCAGTATCTTTATACTATGAAAAGGAAGGGAAGACCATGCGGGCACGGGAGAATTCAATGAGCGAATTTGACCTCGTGGAAGATAATATATACAAACCAAACACAGACGGTATCAACCTTCTGTGCAGGATTAAACATCTTAAAAAGAAAAGACAGCAGGCTGCGTGAAATACGCGCCTGTTTTTTTGTGCAAATTTTTTTAAATTTTTTCCGAAAAAAGTGACAAATTTTTGTTAGGATTCGGCATATTGATTTTGTAAATAAATGTGAAAGGAGAAAAGGAGCACCTTTTGGATGGAAAATAAAAAGATATGCTTTCTTGATACGGAATTTAACGCGACAAGTTACGCAGACCAGAATGACGGATACCAGGAGATAACAGAGATTGGAGCGGTTGTCTTTCAGGACGGGAAAGTAGTTGACACGTTTCAGCGTTTCTGCCGGCTTAAGGAAGGACACAAACTAACAAAAAGATGTAAAAAAATAACCGGAATCACACAGGAAGTTCTAAATGAAAACGGCATCCGATTCAATGATGCCATGAAAGAATTTCGTGAATTCCTGGATAAGCATAACCTCAAAAGAGCATATGCATTCGGTAACGCCGATGCGATAGAGATGAGAACAACCGCAAAGCTGAACGGTGCAGACGCCGGTATTTATGAGACCATCAAGATGATATATAACATATACCCAAAATTTCAGAAACAGCTTGAACTGCATTATGTATTTTCGCTTATGGATATCTGCCGGATATGCAATGTAGACCACGGGGCCGAGGGGCGTGCTCATTCAGCAATGAACGATGCAGAAGACACCGGGTTTGCATTCTTTAATATGAAACAGAATAAAATTAATCTGCCATTACTTAAAGAAATCAATACACATAAATATAATGTAGGTATTTACAGAGATAGGCGTTCTGTAAAAATGGCTAATATCAAGCGGCCTCCGGTAGTGACAGCTGCTTTTATAAATGATATTGAGACGGTCTTTGACAATGCCAGGGAGATTTTAAATGAACCAATCGTACGCGCTCTGCATGATGACATGATGAGGGTTATGGGACGGCCTGACCTGGAACAGGGCGAAGACGGGCTGTAAAAAATATACAGAAAGGATATAGAAAATGGGTAACAAATTATATAAACCTAAAAATAAGAGAAAAAAAGAAAATTTAAAAATGATTGACAAGCTGGAGATTGGTGGTGTAACAATCGCCGCTATCGCATTGCTTGGATGGTCAGGGTATTCTATTGCAAACACATTCATTCCGCAGCCGGAGACGCCGGTGTATGAAGTCAATGTTGACAGCGTGTCTGATTATATGGATAACCTTGATGCTGAGGTTGAAGAGGCAGAAGCTACCCCGACACCAACAGCAACACCAGAACCAACCAGTACACCAGCACCGACAAAAGAGCCGACTAAGACTCCGGCACCAACAAAAATGCCGAAAAAGAAAGTAAAAAAAGAAGAAAAGAAAGCAGAACCAACACCGGCAGAAGCAGCAGCAACACCAGCAGCCGAAACTCCGGCAGCTGAGACTCCTGAGACTCCGGCCCCGGAAACACCTGCAGCCGAAACACCTGCAGCTGAAACCCCCGCTCCGGAAACACCTGCGGCAGAGGCTCCAGCTCCGGCAGCTACATATACAACAAATGACACTGTAAACTTCAGGACAAGCCCAAATAAGTCAGCTACCGCAATCGGAATGATTGGTAAAGACGTACAGCTGACAGTGCTTGAAGACCAGACTTCACATCCCGGATGGTATAAGATTTCAAGAAATGGCACTGAGGGCTATGTTTCAGCAGATTTTGTAACAACGAAATGAGAAAGGGAAAAATGATGAAAAAAATTAAGAAACTTGGAATTACCGCACTTGCCGCCGTACTTGTTGTGAGTACTGCCGGATGCGGAAAAAAGGAAGAAAAAGTATACAAAAACAGCGATATCGTAATGTCTGTTAAAGACAAGAATGGCGATAAGCTAAAGATTGATTATGAGACAGCATGTACATATTTACGAATCATGCAGGCAGAAGCTTACAGCTATATGAGTTCCCTGTCAAGCCAGTCTAACGCCGGAGCTTCTGATGACGTATGGTCTGAAGCAGTGCCGGGCGATGATGCAGAGTATGACACATACGGCGAGCAGTTCAAAGGCGAATCCCTGGATACCTTAAAGACAATGATTTTAAGTGAAGCGAATCAGGATGAATATGATGTAGAGTTTACTGACGAAGACCAGGAAAAATGCGATGAAGCTGCAAAGAAATTTATGCAGGATAATTCAGACCAGAGTGCCGAGGCTATGCATGCAAGCGAGAAATCTGTTTCAAACGTTTTAAGGCTGTGGACGATTGAGGAGAGGGTGAGAGCCCAGATTATCAAAGAGGCTGACACGGAAGTAACCGATGAGGAAGCCGGCCAGACTACATTCAATTATGCAATCGTTTATAAAAAAGAAGTTGATGACCCGGAGAAGAAAGCAAAAGAGCTTGTTGACGCTATGAAAGACAGCACGGACTTTGAGACGGCTGCAAGCAATGCAAAGTTAACAGCCCAGACTGTTACTTTTACAACAAACGACCCGGAATATGACGATTATGACAAAACCATGATTGAAAATGCCGAGAAACTGAAAGACGGCGAGTGTGACACTTACGAAAACAAGGACGGTAACATCGTTGTACTGTATATGAAAGCCGTAAACGATAAGGAGGCAACTGAAAGCCATAAAGATTCAGTCATCAGTCAGAGAAAGTCAGACCTCTACGAAGATACCGTTGACGGCTGGAAGGATGACAGCCAGGTTATCGTAAATAAAATGGCTTGGGACTCCATCAAGACAGATAAGAATGAGGTATTCACTGAAAAGCAGACAGACGACAACACAAACGCGAACACAACCGTTGATGGTGACGACAGCAGTACAACTGTTGACGTGACAGCTGATGATGGCGGTGATGTCGGCGATGTCGATATCTCTTCCGGAGATAGCAAAGAAGAAAGTGAAAGCAGCAATGCCGAAGAAGAGAACGGCGATACTGATGAGGCTGATAAAAATGGAGAGCAGGAAGAAAACACTGAAGAAGAAAGCTCTGAAAAATAAAAAAGAAAACATGCAGGAAGGTAACATATATACAATCATGCATTGCCGGCTTGCAAGACTGTATCTGTCAGGAAATGATGTCTTGTCGCTTCCTGACGATACAGAAATCCTTGTAAATGTATGTCGTATATACACGCAGCTTGCGGATTCCACTTCTGCGCTGTATGCAATGAAAAAAGACCGGCAAGACGTCAAACATGCGAAATATATCAGCAGCTATAACTGCTGCAAAAAAGTCCTTGACAGGATGGAAGAACAAAACCAAGCAGAACGAATGTTCATAAAAATAACAGCAAAAGAAGCAAAGCAGTGCTTCTGCAACATAAAAAATTTACCTGCGAACTCATTTCGCAGAAAGGAGAAAAAATGACAGTTAGAGAAATGATTGGGCTTGATGAGGCAGCCCTTAATGCGGAGCTTGATGCGGCAATCAGCCGTGTGAAAAAATTAAACAATAATGTTGATGAGATGGGTGACAACAGGGCAGACCATTCATGCCAGTATTTCTGCGCAAAAGACGGTGATACCCCGGCGGAGTGCAGCCAGATGAACGCGCTGTACTGTAAAATTGGCGAATGTCCATTAAGAAAAGAACTGAGAACACGCCCGGCATGATTTTTTTAACAACACGCAAAATTTGCCAATGCTATTAAGTTAAGGGATTTTGGCAGCTTCAGCTGCCAAAGTCCTTTAATTTAAAAAACATTGACACGATTTTTTTCAAAGGGATTTCGTAACATTTGTTGCGAATGAACCGAGAAGATACTAATACCCCATGCACCAAGCGCTCTTGTACAGGTGCTTGCTCTGCTTCAAGTGTTAGTGATACTTCGAGTACAAGTACAACTTATTAGGTTGTACAGCGACATCTCTTCGGAGATGATTTACAATCTGGTTTCCACCAGAGAAAGGAGCTTTATGAAACAAAAGAAACAAAAAGTAATGGTTTACATTCTTAATAAGAAAGGCAAACCACTTATGCCAACAACTCGTTGCGGGCATGTCAGAAAATTATTGAACAGTAAGAAAGCTGTTGTCGTTAACAGTAATCCATTTACTATCAGACTGAAATATGATACACCAAACGGTGTTCAGGATGTGTTTGCTGGTATTGACTCTGGCAGAGAAAATATTGGTTCTGGTGCATCCAATGAAGATGGTGATTGTCTGTATCTTGGAGAACTAAAAACATCCAACAAGTCAATCAAATTGAAGATGACTGAACGCGCTGGTTTTCGTAAAGAAAGACGCAGGCACGACAGACAAAACAAACAACGTAAGGCAAGGAAAGACCATACTGAAATTCAAAATGGTAATGCTGATATTTGTAGAACAACTATTTCTTGCAAATCAGTACAAATCTCTTATCCTGCAGCAGAAAAATCTGTAACGCATAAAATCATTCGTGGCAAAGAAGGCAAATTTGCTAATCGTCATCGTGATGAAGGCTGGATTACACCTTCTGCCAGACAGCTTGTTCAAATGCATATGAACGATTTAAAGTCTATGTGTAAAATTTTACCTATAAGTCATGTTACTCTTGAAAGAGTTGCCTTTGATTTCCAGAAGCTTGAAAATGAAAACATCAAAGTTTGGGAATATGGTAAAGGTAAACTTTATGGGTATGATTCACCTGAAGAATATATTCACGATGTCCAGAATGGTAAATGCCTTGTGTGCGGGAAACCACATATAGATTATTTACACCATATCATTCCACGCAGTAAAGGCGGTTCTGATAAAGTAAGTAATATTGCTGGTCTTTGTTATGATTGTCATTACGGGCCAATGGGTGTTCATAATTGCCAGAACACACAGGACAGATTGCCTGAATTAAAGAGTGAAGCAAATAAACAGTATAAGGTAAGTCTTCTTAATTCTGTTATGCCGGTTCTTATTGAGGAAATGGATAAATTCTGTAAAGCGAATTCTATTATGTTTTCTGTCTGTGAAGGTCATGACACTGCTAAAGTAAGGGATATGTATGATTTACAAAAAGACCATTGTATTGATGGATTTGCCATATCTTTAGTTGACAGAAATGTTAAATCTGTTGATGTTATGCCTGATAGGATTTATCAGAAACAACGCTATAAGAAGAAGTCTAAGAATATTATTCAGAAGCGTAATTGTAGAGAATATTATGACGACAAAAAGCTTGTTGCAGTTAACAGGCATAAAGGAACAGACCAAAAGGCTGATTCTTTAGAAGAGTATATGAATACATATGCAGAGACACATACAACCGATGAATGCAAAAAGCATTTTGATTCATTAGTTGTAAAGCCTGCTAGAAGAACCTATACATTTCATAAGGAATGGCGTATTTGCCCGTTCCATATTGGTGATAAAGTCCGATATGAGAAAAAGAACAAAATCAAAGGCAATACGAAAGTTGATACATTTATTTGTGAAGGTATTCGTTTCGTTAAAGATGAAAACAAAGCAGAAGTTAAACATAACAAAACGAAATCTAAAAAGATGAAGTTTTGTAGAGTCCTTGAATCTGGTTGTACCCCTTATGTAGATTATAGAAAATTGGCTTTAATGTAAAGATATAGGCTATCCGAATTATATCGGGTAGCCTATTTTTTTTGTTTTGTATCACATCTGTTTTGTTATGAAATGTTTATTTTAATAGCATTGGCGAAATTTGAAAATTGCGTGTTGTTTTTTTAAAAATTTAGCATATTGTTTTTGCTGAAAAATATCAGCTCGGGAATATATCCCGAAAAAATCTAAAAAAAAGAGGCAAAAATAATGAGAATAAAAATTTCAGAAGACGTTTCCAGGGAATATTACGAGACTGTTAAAGATATCCTGGAAAACAAAGACTTTATCAAACTTAGACTGTACACACAGCACAACACCACAAACCGGCTGCTGCATAGCCTGAATGTGTCATACCTGGCCTGGCTGATGGCAAAGAAGCTGCATTGCGATGCAGCTGTGGCTGCGAGAGCCGGTCTGCTGCATGATTTCTGTCTATATGACTTTAAAGACGGTACACCGAACGGTGAGTTTCAGGCATTCTATCATCCGAAAGCTGCAGCAGAGAACAGCGAAGAGAGGTTTGAACTGAGTGAGAAGGAAAAGAATGCGATTTTGTCGCATATGTTCCCGCTTGGGCCGATTCCGAAGAGCAAAGAGGCATGGATTATCTCCACGGCTGACAAGGTATGCGCTTCTGCGGAGCTGTGCAGTATAGCGATTGCGCTGGCGAAACGAGGAAGAGTTGAAATTTCGCCGGCAGTGTAAAGACAAACACAAAAAAATATACACAACACCCAAACAAAAAAACACATCCACCTTCGGTGGATGTGTTTTAATTTTGCTTTCGCGGTCATATGTAAAACATTTCGGATTTTAACACCTGACCCGGAATTCCTTAGTTAAACGGAATTTCTTCATCCTCTGCAAATGGCAGAGGCTCCGGCATTGGCATTGCATCAGTCGGTGCAGCAGCAGCTGGCTGTGGAGCGGAAGGTGCAGGAGCAGAAGCAGCAGCAGCTTCTTCGGAAGCGCGTTTGCTTTCTGCAAATTCATGTTCTTCTACGACAACTTCAGTTGTATAGATTCTCTGACCTTCCTGATTAGTGTAGCTGCCAGTCTGGATGCGTCCGGAAACTAAAATCTTAGTTCCTTTACGAAGATATTTCTCGGCAAACTCACCGGTCTTGCCAAATGCAACACAATTAATAAAGTCGGCACTCTGACCATCATTGCCTGTACGTCTGCGGTCAACTGCAAGGGTGTATCTTGCGATAGCCATTCCGCTATCATTAGCAGCATATCTTACCTCCGGGTCTTTTGTCAAACGTCCCATTAAAATTGTTTTATTCATAACTCATTTCTCCTTTTCTTTATTTTATTTTTTTTGTTGATTTATGAATCATATATAGTATGCTTAAAAAAATCAGCAATAAAAAACGGAAATGGAAAAATTTTTTTATTTTTTTAGAGCGAATTTTTCACCTGTTCCATATACGCCGCAATCTTTGGTGCAGTCTCGGCAAGACCTTCCGGGTCTTCAAGGCTTAAGCGGAAGGCTTCGGCGAAATATTCCTTATTGGTATCAGTGTTTATGTCTGATAAGTCGTATTTTTCTTTTAACGCTGGAAGCTCTGTGCTATGTGAGTCTGTTACTACCGGGTCGTCTGAGTAAAGTTTCCCCTGGTCGTATGTTTCAAAATCAACGGCATGTCCTACCTCATGGATGACTGACGTTCCAAGTGCGTCCTGCTCTGCACGCAGATACATTTCATGAATATTGCTGCCTACACATGTAAGGCCGTCTATCAGACGCCCGCTATCTGACTTTACATCGCCCTCATATGACATCTGCGGGCTGTCAGTTACGCATATATCATATTTCTGTAAGATATTGATGTACTTTTCATCAAGCTCGTTAAATTTATCGTACACAAACCCTACATACCGTGAAGCATTTTCCGAATCGCTTCTGACTGGCAGGTTATATTTATACTCTTTTGATAAATATCCGCCCCATACATAGCCTTTATCGGTTTTTGCCCACGTACCGTCATCACTTATGATGCTGACCTTTTCTCCTTTTTGGTATTTTCCTATAACTTCACTGTTTTTATCTGGCTCCCTTCTGATATTAAGATTGACAACCGCATATCCTGCTTCCTTCTGAATTTCCGGTTTCTCTGGCTCATAAACCGCTACAAGACTGATGTCCGAGCATAACGGTTCTGCCGCAACTGGCATTGCAAAAAAAGAGGAGCATAAAAACAGGCTTGCTGTGAATAACTGTTTTTTCACTTTTTTTCATCTCCTTTTTAGATTTCCATGCCTGCGTCAAAATAACGCATTACATCTAATATGCAAAATAAAATTATTTTTGCTCACCGAATTTAAAAGGAAGCATCAACCTGTAGGGTCGGTTTTGTTGTCCTTGATTTTTAATATATTGTTCAATCGTTACCTGTGGCACCATCTCAATAGATACCGCATGATATTTATATAAAAAAATAAAAAAAATTCAACTTCTACGTCACATTTTGGAATTTTTCAGCATATTAAATATGCCAGAAAAATTTGAAAGGTGGTGAAACATATGGCAGAAATTGAAAATGATAATATTGCTAAAACTATGAAGCTCCACATCAAAGTAGCAAAAGACGATGTGCAGAAATTAATTGATGTTACTACTGTGTATGCTGAAGCCTGCACTTATATTTCAGAATACATTTTCAATAATGGATTCGAGCTTGGATTCATGAATCTCCAGGAAAAGATTTATCATATAGTCAGAAATAAGTTTAAATTAAAATCACAGATGACAATTTCTGCAATAAAGACATCTGCGGCAAGATACAAATCTGTGAAAGAACAGCTGTCTCAAAAACCATACAAATATAAAGATGAGAATGGCAAATGGAATTACATTACGAAGACTTTGGACTGGCTGCACAAACCAATAGCTTTCAGACGTCCGCAGGCAGACCTTGTCTTTAACAGAGATTACAGCTTTGTTAATAATTCTGTAACAGGAGAATCAAAACTCTCCTTGAACACATTAAAGAAACGTATATATGTAGACTATGACCTTCCTGATAATTTTAAGGAATATTTTGACGGAACCTGGAAATTTGGAACAGGCAAGATTGTTTCTTTAAACGGGGAATGGTATTTTCATATCCCAATGACAAAAGCAACTGATAAAACATTTAATGTTGATAATACTGAACATTTGATTGGAATTGACCGTGGACTCAGATTCTTAGTCACCACATATGACGAAGAAGGAAAGACTAATTTTGTCAATGGGTCTGACATTATGAAGAAAAGAGATAAATTTCAGGCTGTTCGTGCTGAACTTCAATCAAGGGGAACAAAATCAGCAAAACGCGTATTGAAACGCCTGGTTGGAAGAGAAAACCGCTGGATGACTGATGTTAACCATCAGATATCTAAGACACTCGTTCGCAATTATGGAGAAAATACACTATTTGCGATTGAAGACCTTACAGGAGTAAGTTTTAGTGAAGAAAATCTGAAAAACCGTTCATCAGACGGAAGATATGAACTCAGGTCCTGGCCATTCTATCAGCTTGAGCAATTCCTGATATATAAAGCAAATGAAGCCGGAGCAAAAGTGATTAAGGTTCCTGCAAACTATACATCCCAGAGATGTCCTGCATGCGGACGTATACATAAAGAAAATCGGAATCATGATACTCACGAATATGTTTGCGATATATGTGGATATCGTTCAAATGATGACAGGATTGGAGCAATGAATCTTTTTACTCTTGGCCTCGAATACATAAATGGTGAGGTAAATCCTCATTTTTCTAAAAAATAAATATATTTTTGGCGGGTATATCCTGCTGAAATTAAAAAACGGGCATGTCAACAGCCCGGCGATGTGATTCCGTAATCCTGTGTACCCAGGGATGCATGCTAAAGCATAGTTTGGGAGCTTTTTCCTCCGGAAAAATGACGTTAGGACCAAATGAACGAGACACAAGCTCTATAACCTACTGTGGGAGGAGTCTAGCAAGCTCCGCTCCCTTTAGGGGCGGAGTAGTTGACCTGACTTTTCTCCTTTGGGTTTATTAAAATATTTGCAGTTTTTCCGCCTGCATGTGTACCCATTATTTAATATGCAAAATAAAAAAAAGAAGCCGCGTTTTTTTGCAACGCTGCCAGCAGGGCAAAAAAAAGACCGCCGCAGGATTTCTGCGGCGGTCTTGCAACCGGCGATTAGCCAAGCACTGTTAAGTCAATCTTGTATTCTGAAGCGCCCTCGCCGTCTACGGTGTAGTAAGCTGCCTTCTCGTTGATGTTTAAGTAAATCTTGATATCGCCCTTAAGTCCTTTCTCCAGCGCGTCTTTCTTTACTTCCTTTTCAATATCGCTTACAGATACGTTCACTTCCTCAACCTCAAGTACAACGTCTGAAACTTTTGTTCTTGCAGCCTTGACAGCGGCTTTTGCTTCTGTGCTTGCTGTCTTTGCTGCCTCCTTTGTGTCTTCTTTAATCATTTTTGCTCCCTCCTTGATGTCTGCTGCTGTACTTTTTGCTTCGTCAGCGGCTTTCTTTACATTATTCTTCACTTCTTTTGCTTTCGGTGTATCAGCAAGCTTAACTGCCTCGTCAACGGCCTTATCAATAGCCTTTGATGCTGACTTTCCTGCAGCTTTAACTGCCTTCTCTACGATGCTTGAAAGTGAATCTGTGTTTTTTGTGTTTTTTGTCATTTTATTTTTTCTCCTTTTTAATTAGTTTGCGTAGCGTTCAACCAGTTCAACGTTTAGTGTATACTCTGGCGGCGCTGAAAGTTTTCTGTCGTCATTAACTGATACAACGACCATGTCAGGGTGCTCCTGCATTACGATACCGGTCACTTCATTCAAAAGCTGGGCGGCGGTTCCGGAATATCCGGGAGTGTGGACTTTTGGGATGGTCTCCTGGTATGCGGTGAGGATTGCGTCCGGCTCGTCTGTGTCGATATTGATATTACAAAATGCAAGGCATTCGGTTTTGTCGGTGAAATTAATTGTCAGTATCACATAAAAACTCCTTTCATGAAATTGAGCACTTTCGGCTCGTGTACCGCAAGCGTTTTTCGCTTGCATATATAGTATGCAGGATTTTTCAGAAAAAGTGAAGCTTTTTAAAAATTTGTTTTTTCTCCGAAAAATCCGCAAAGTTTTGTCGGCAAATTTGGCATATTGTAATAAGAAAAAAAATCAGGAGGAAAAAAATGCATAAAAAAGCGATGCTGGCGGTTGCGGTCACGGTTATAATGCTATTTGTGGCGATGACTGTGCAGCGGCATGGGATAGAAACACAGCTGACAGTGTATGGTCAGAGATATGAAAACGCAGAGCGCGATTTGGAGGACGAGAAGAACAGGACTGGGGAAATTGATGATGAAGCAGAGTATATGAAGACGGATGAGTATGTTGAAGGGGCTGCGAGAGACAGGCTCGGGCTGGTGCATGATACAGAGACGGTGTTTGTTAAGAGGTAGGAAGATGAGGTGAATACGGAAGGTTATTGGCCGGGCAAGCCGGAGTGAAAGGTGTTGGCGGCCGGAAGGCTGAGGTTTGCTCTATAAATAAGAATGGGCGGCTGAAGGTGTTGGCCGGCTGGCGCCGGAATAGAAGGTGCTGGCAGTCGTCAAAGCTGCTCCCCGTCTGCAGCGCCGCTGCCGGATGCGTGTTCTGTCGGCTGTTTTTTCTGATTTCTGCCTGCAGGTTTTGTTTCCCATAGATTTCGGCATATTGTAAGCGATACGAATTACAAAGAAAGGGGATTTTTTTATGGATAACTATATTGTAAAAACTATGGAAGACCTGCTGTCTGATGATATCTGCGGAGAAGTATTTTTTGACTGCACTGAGAAAATCATTCCGGCAATACTTGACCGCGCGATGAGACGGATTACCGCTTTTAACGTAAGCGAAGAAAATCCGTATTATACGTCATATGAAGGGATTTTGTATTCCAAGGACGGCAAAAAAGTAATCAAAAGCCCGGCAAAAAAGAGCGGTAATATAAAGCTGCATGACGGTGCAGAAGATATCTGCGAAAATGCATTTGCTTTTTCTGATATCCAGTCTGTCACTTTTCCTGATTCATTGAAAAGGATTGAGAGAAGCGCTTTTGATAGCTGTTATGCTTTGACAGAGATTGACTTCGGAAATGGCATTGAACATCTTGGCGAGAATGAAGATGGTTATATCTTCAATTCATGTGACAGCCTTGAAGTGCTTAGGTTCCCAAAGCAGTTAAAATCAATCGGCAAATCAGCATTTGCAAACAGCGGCGTGAGGGCTATTGCATTTAATGAAGGTCTTGAAAGCATTGCAACGCGTGCATTCTATGGAAGCCATCTGGAAAAAGTAGAGCTGCCGGCTTCATTAAAGACCTGCGGCAGCCTGTGTTTTTCAACCGTACAGCGCGTAATCTTCAACGGAGATATGCTTCCGAAAGGCTTTATCGGGGCAATCACGCTTGATGAGTTTGACTCAAACGACGGCATGGAAGCGGTAAAAATATACTTAAAGAATATAGACAAAACAATCTATATTCCAAAGCAGATGTCTCAAATCGGTATTGAGACCGCCACTTTCCATCTTGAAGGCTGCATTCTTGCTGAGGCTGACACTTACCTGTTTGAAAGTGCTTACCGTTTCGCCAATGTTGCTGATTCGGCATTCCTTGCAGCGATGGAAGAGTGCTTCACGAATAATAACGAAGAAGCAAAAGAATTTTTAAAAAAGAATTCAACACGAATCGTTGATAAGCTGCTTGAAGAGGAGGATGAAAGCGGACTGGAGAGAATATCCCGTCTTGGCGTAGTCAGCAAAGAGCAGCTAAAACGTATCGGTGAGCTGGCCGAGAGAAAAGAATGGGCCGCATTGTCGGCGTATGTAATGAATCAGGTTAATGACTCTGATGATGAAGATGTGTTTTCATTGTAAAAATAGTTATACTGTATTGCCCGGCATCTTTGATGCCGGGTTTTTTTGTTTCAGGCAGCTGTCTGGGGCTGCCGGCAATACAAAAAGCACCCGGGAGATTAAACCTTCCGGGTGTACTTATTTCTTATGATTCTTGTCTTTTTTAATCTTTGCCATTAATCTCGGCGAAACCGTTGAAGTTAATTTTCAACTCTATCTCTTCGCCTTTTTTCAGCTTTTTCCATTCAGAAAAATCCATGTTGTATTTTTCTGTCTTGATTTTGTCTTTCTTTTCCTGATATGTAGTAGTTACGGAGTAATACTCTTTTTTGCTGCCGGCTCTCTGGCCATCTTTGAGCTTTAACTCCGGCCAGGATGGGTTCTGGTCATGTCCAGAACTCTTTGCCGCATCAACAACAGTCCACCGGTCTATTTCATAGTAGTATTTCGTATCATACACAGGTTCCTGCCGGTAAACAGGCTCGCTGGAGGTTTCTGTATAGGTCTCATCTTTATATACAGGAACCCTTTCGGTCTTTTCTTCGAAATATCCGTTGCCGAGATTGACATGCGAGACTTTGTTTTCGTAATGGTCTATCACCATCCTTGTCTTGGTCTCTGAAACGGTTTTGTAGTGGTCTACAACGTTTTTGTATGATTTGATTTCTCTTTTTGTATACTGCAGCCGCGCGTCATCTGGAAGCGTCCAGCCGCTTTCGTCATAAGTGACGATTTCTTCAACGTCAATTGTTCGTTTCCACTCAAAATCATCAATCGTGACATTTCTGACCTTTGGAGAAAAACAGGATACCAATCCAAAAATAATAAATGCGATTGCCGCAAAGGTTCCGATAAGAATAAGTATGTTTTTCAGAAAAGAATTTTTTGGCTCTTCTGAATCGCTTTTCTGAGAAGATGCTTTTTGTTCTTCTTTTTTGCGTTTCTTTTCCTCTTCCTGCTGACGCATCTCAAAGTAGTTTCGCTTGGATTCCTCCTTTGTGGCGCCGCAGTTGCTGCATGAATCCAGATTGTCGCTATTAAGGCTGCCGCAGAAAGAACACTGCCAGTCAGGGTTACGGCTGATTTTCTCGGCCTCCTCCTCTGAAACATATTTGATTTCGTCAGGCATGTAAAATTTTGTGTTTTCATCCTGCGGGTGTCCACAGCTCGGACAGGTCTTTTGCCCCGCTCTGATTCGTTTGTTGTCGCAAAATGGACAATCCCAAAGTCCTTCGATAAGTTTACTCATAAGAATATCTCCTTTCGTGTTTGTTATGTGTATATAAAATGCTGAAAAAATATGGCCGCAAAACAGAACCATTTTTGCCGGCTGCTGCCTGCAGACAGCTTGCCTGGCCTGCAAAAAAAATTCGCAAAAATACACCAGCTGCTGAAAAATCCGGCATATTGTAAATAAACAAAACACAAAGACGCAAAAAAAGGAGAGAAAAATAATGGAAAACATATGCGTAATCACTGGTGCGTCCAGCTTCGAGATGCATAAGATAGTGCATTTTCTGAATGAGAGAGGAGCGTCGCTGATAAACCTGCATGGTACAAGCGGAAAGAGAACGGAAAAGGAAGAAGACATTGTTCTCAGGTATACGTCTGAAGATGAGACAAATATTATCTTAACCCGCGAGGATATAATACACCGTGTGCTCGTACTTACAACCAAGCAGACAGAACTGCTGACGCAGGCCGTGAAAGCAAGAAGCGGACGTGACAATAAGTTGAATATGATACAGTTTGTCTTTCCCCCGGCAGACAATATCTCAGGCATCGCCAGCCTTGCGGCGTTTGCTGAAAGCGAGACAGAAGAAACTGTCAGTGAATACATTCAGAAAGTGACAGGCAAACCTGATGTCTACATCATCAATGCCGAGAAAAACGCTGATGCAGTCGGGGAGTACATCCTGAAAATGCTTGCTTATTACAAAAAGGAGAGCAAGGCCGGGCCGCTGGCGTGCGCGATGCTGAAGGCTGAACTGGATGAGTTCATGGAAGGCGAGATGGAAAGACATAGAGCAGAAGAAAAGTCAATGTATGACAGTGGAAAGCTTGACCCGTATGAATTGTTCAAAAACAGCTACCAGGTTTCCCAGATGCAGTCATTAAATAAGAAGCTTTCAATGCTGACTGACCCGAAGCTGCAGAAGGAAATCGTAGACTACCAGAGAAAGAACAAAGACCTTCTTGCAAGAATGGCAAAGATAAATGGAAATGCCGTTATTTCCGGCGATGTTACAGAAATTGCAAAAATGTTGAAGCATTTTCTGGCTTTCAGACTTGCCAATGACCGTCCGAAAAGCCTGGAACTGAAAATAGAAGAGTGAGGAGCCGGCGGGCGGGGCTGACACCTGCCGGCGAAGCATAAACAGGAGGAAAAAATATGTCAAAAAATATATGCGTGCTGACCGGAGCAAGAGACTCGGGGATGTGTAAGATATACGGATATTTGCGGGAAAACGGTATAAGTATAACTGGATTCCACGAAAGATGTGACTTTATGGATGACAGTGAAGCAATTATGTCTGAAGGCGATTCTGTAATTACAAAGAAAGATACCGAAAATAAAGTAATTATGCTTACAACAAAACAGACTGATGAGTTGACAGAAAAAGCCCGCGAAAAAGGCTTGGCAGTTGTGCAGCTTGTCGTCCAGCCGCCGAAATACAGCCTTGGCAGGATTGTAAATATGCTTCCGATTTACGGAAACGAGGACGAGTCCGAAGTCTCAGAATATATACGAAAGATTGCAGGAAAGCCTGATACATATATCATCAACACAGACAGGAATGCTGATTGTATCTGCGGATATGTGTTAGATATGGTTAAAAATATCATATACGAAGACGATATCAACAAAGCATTTGAAACATATATCAAAAAAGAATACGAAACATACAAAACAAATATGACCTCATCTGATACCACCAGAGGAGCATATGCCGTATTTGAAAAAAGCCTGGAAGTCTCACAGGTGAAAGCTCTGGCAGAGAAACTGCCAAAAATTACGGATGAAGGCGTGAAGACTGAAGCTCTGGAATACGAAAAGAAGCACGGAGACCTGATGGTGAAAATGGCAGCCAGGTATGGAAACTGTCTAATTTCTGATGATGTAGAGCAGATAGAGAAAAGAGCAAAAAACATATTAAAAGAAGTGCTCCAGAGAAAAACCGAGCTGTAGTTCCGTTCCCAGCGATATTCGGCATATTGCAGAAAACGGTAATGCCGAAAAAAGAAAGGAAAAAATGATATGAATATAAAAGCGATAAAAGCAATAGTAATTCCAAAAGCCACATACAGCAACGGGTTCCAGAAAACCGGTCAGGACGGAGTGGTCTTTACGATGTCAGCTTCCAGAAAGCAGTCTATGTCTGTAGACATAAGGCCTGATATTGACACTTTGGTTTTCAGCCGTGAATTCATGACATACAACCTTATGGACGAGGACAAGGTTTTTCCAAATATTAAAAAAATCTGCATCAAGAACGGCGTAATAAAGATTAAAATTAAAAACTCCACATTTCCAAATGTGGAGCAGGTCGTCTCTGAAAGCAGCTCTTTTGCATCCGGTGAAATGCTGATAGAAACGGGACTTTACGGCCAGTATACGTTAATCAATGCGTTTGTCAAAAATCCGACAGATGTTTTAAATTTGGCCGATATCACGTTTATCGCAGACCATGCACTTGACGGATGTCTGGCAAGGATTAAGAAAATTGATGAAAATGTTTCCGTAGTCTCTGATGCTTTTAAACAGTATTTTGAATGGAACCAGCCTTACGTTGATGGCGTCAAGATGATTGACGGCTTGATTATTGACATTAACAGTACCGCCGAGGTAATCACTATACCGTCAAATGCACGGAATATATGCAAAGACCTCCAAAAACTTGGTAATGTGAAAGAGGTGAAGGTTGACCGCCTGAACAGACTGTACATAATACCAAGCTGGAATAAGATAAATAAGGTGTGCCTTACATCAAAAGAATATATGGGATTCTCAAATCTAACTGATATGCCTGATATCAAAGAAATTGATATTGAAGATAATCCATATTTCAAATCAATTGACGGTATCATCTACACAAAAGACAGTGAATCACTCGTATTGTGTCCCTCCGGCAGAACAAAAAAGGTTGTAATTGCAGATGGAACAAAAAACATAGAAACGAACGCATTCAAAGGCAGTAAGGTCAAATCCATCGTCTGCCCGGATTCGCTGCAGAATATCTGCTGCCTGGCATTTAATGAATGTCCAAAGCTTCAGCATGTAGATTTCGGAAAAGGTATAACCATTCTTGGAGGTATGCAAAGACCGGTATTCCACAAATGCGATTCGTTAAAAAATGTTGAATTTCCGCCACAGATTAAATATATCGGTAAAAACCTGTTTTCAAGATGCTTCAACCTGTCAAAAATCATTTTCCATGAAGGGCTTGAAAAAATAGGGCCAAATGCCTTTTCATCATGCAAAAACGTAGATACAGTTAAGTTTCCGGCCTCGTTGACATATGTAGGTGATGGAAATTTCCAGCAAGTAAACCATTTTATTTTCAAGAAAGACAGGCTGCCAAAGAATTTCCTGCGTGCGGTTACAACATTCGAGGAATTTGTATACTGTACACGAAATATCTTTGAGGTTGATACCCCAAATATCAAATTCTATATACCATCATATATGGACAACCCGGATATTGCTAAAGCAGATTTTTACATGTCATCTTACGATATAGATTACGAATATGCTGCGTCTCTGCTAAATGTAGCCAGCCATCATGGCCAGAAAGAGGATATTGCATTAAAGCTGTATATCCACTTCACCAAAAATGGCATCACCATACCTGCAGAGCTTTCGCTGTTCATGTCAATGTATGGATGCGATATTGCAAAAAGGCTTGCTGACGATAAAAACCGCTTAAATGAATTTGGATGGATATTAAAGTCAAAATTTGTAAGTGATGATAATCTGCAGTTGATTCTGAATAGAATTAGAAATGATGCCGTCCTGACGGCTTATGCCCTGGACGCGATAAAAGAACGAAAAACAGAAGATTTCCATATCTAAATATCCCGGCTGCCTGCGGCAGCCGGTTTTTCTTTTCCGCGAAATACGGCATATTAAAAATGTAATAAAACAACAACACAAAGAAAGGAAGAAAAAATAATGGAAAAAATGGTTAGGTCTTATGATTGTGATACAGGCTGCAAACGATATACAGGTAACGGTATGTCATACTTATCTCTGCATGCATTTAGCAGCAGCCAGTATCTTTTTATCCGTGATATTGATATTAAACCAGGAATTAAGGAAGCTCGGTTTATCTGCCCGGATGGCGAATATGCAATGCAGTTTCTGCTGGAAAAATGTATGAAACAGTTTCCGGATGTAGAGAAAATCTATATTGGTTCTGGTGTAAATTCGCTTCATTTCTCAAATTTTATGTTCCCGAATGTAAAATATGTAGAATCAGACAGTAAATCGTTTCTTTCAGGACAAATGCTGGTATCGACAAGCAGCTCTCTGTACAATGTGTTCTGCAGGAAACCGGAAGACGTGATTGACCTGAATAAAGTTATGTTTATTGAAGATAAAGCGTTCGCCGGCTGTATGTCCACAAATATCATCAACACGGATAATGTGAGACTTGTTGACAGCAGGGCTTTTGATGGCTCAGCTATCAGCATGCTTGATTGCAAGAACGGTGTCGTTATGGTTGGCAATAATATAATCATCGATGTCAACGAAGATGCAGACGAAATCGTTTTGCCGCGTGATTGCGTAGTAAGCCACGCTATAGAAAAACGGCATTTGAAAAAAGCAGTAATAAAAGATATGAAAATGCTCTCTGACCTTCAGCTTAACGCTGACACTATCGTCATTGATGACGACAATGAACGCGTCAAGGCATCTCTGGCGAAATATGGACTGGCTTATGCTAAGACAATAGAACTAACAGAAAGGACACGGTCTATTGGTTATACTGATATTGATGGCATTGTATATTCGGCTGATAAAAAAGCTCTTATTGTATGCCCAGGAGGAAGGACAAAACCAGTAAACATACCAGAAGGAACAGAAACAATTTCATCATTTGCGTTCGCAGAATCAATGATTGAATCTGTATATATGCCGGATTCATTAAAACGGATAGAGCAACACGCCTTTCATGGCTGCAGCTGTTTGATGCATGTTAAAATCGGAAAAGGACTTACTAATCTTGGCGAGCCATTCAGTTCAGGAGCTATGTTTAACGGATGCCGAAGCTTACAGCATATAGACATCCCGGAAAATATTAAATATATCTCTTCAAACTGTTTCAGTAACTCAGGCCTTACTTCAGTAACTTTGCATGAAGGCCTTGAAACGATTGATAGCGGTGCATTCAACTGCCCGATTCAAAATGTGGAAATCCCGGAATCTGTTAAAAATATAGACTTGTGGAATTTCCCTGTGCTTAATGAAGCCAACATCAAAACGCACAGCATACCGGTTATTGCAAGCATTGTCAAGTCGAATTGCAAGAAATGGAACAGCAGAAGCAGTCTGACTGATTTAAAAATCAATATTGACGGTATGGCTTATCCTATTTTCGTGCCGGCTAAACTTACAGAAGCCGGATTGAGAAAGTTAAAAAGCCTGCTTGATACAGTACTGTTTAGGGATACAGATTCTGACGATGTAAACCGGACGACATTCCTCAGTATTACATCTGACCCGAGGATAAAGCAACGGCTTGCATTAAAAATGTATAACGCCGTAGAATGCAATGAAATCAAAACCTATCTTCGCCGGGCAGGAAAAAGTATTGCTGAATGGATGATTCTTGATAAAGATGAAGATGCTTTAATTCAGTTTCTGAAAAAGGATATCATAACAGCCAATACTATTGACAAATTAATGCCACAGATGGATGCTGCTGAGATGGTTAATGCCAAGGCATATGCACTGGAGTACATAAGAAAAAACACAAAAGAAAAAAGTTTCTGTATTTGAAAAAAGCGCCGTCAGGCGCTTTTTTTGTTGCCGGCAAAAAAATCCGACAAAAATTTGCGTACACCGGAAAATCTGGTATACTGTATATAAGAGATGAGGAAGAGGAGTCTTCCCGATACATAAGACGGATTCGCCGCCGAAAAAATTCCTTTCTTTGTTTAAATGCCGCTGCCGCATGCAGCGGCATTTGTGTTTTCTTGGATAAAGAATTCAGCATATTGTAAATAACAATATTTGGCGGCGAGCCGGAAACGGCAGACTGCCTAGTACACATATAATAAGAAAGGAATGGTGCAATATGCCAAAAATTACATGCAGCAACATACACTGCCAATACAACAAACTCAAAAAATGCCGAAAAAATAACGTAAAAATAAGCGACAGCGGAGCCTGCACTTCGTACAAGGCCGGGTTCTCGTATTATTTTTTCTACTGCGCCGAACACATGCAGACAAATTTCCTGACTTCCGTTGATGTAAAACTGCACCCTGAATACAAATACAGCATATATTACATGATGCGATGTCTTCCGGTTGTATACACAATAGACTATATCAGGGGGATGCTGATAATGTGTCACAAAGAAACAAAAGAGATTCTCAACGCAAATGACCTGCTTGCTCTGATGGAGACTGATTTGGACGAGGACGCATTAAAAAAATGTACTGAAGAGTTTAACACAGCCGGCCTGCCGAAATATGAAGAGACGGACGAGCCTGAAACTGAAGCAAAAGAGTCTGAACAGAAAGAATACGGCTGGCTGTCTCCGGGAGGTGATTTTCATCCGGCTGAGTGGGGATGCCATGAGATGGCAGCACAGTGGCTTTGCAGGGAACTTAACATAAACAGCGGATACAGAATGTGCAGAGATATCCTCGTAGAGCGTGGATGGTGCCTTATTGATGACCCGTATGATTCCGGACAATACTTCGTAACACATAAGAAAGACCTGACCAAAAAACAGAAAGACTTCTTATATGGATACTTTTTGGATATGGGCATGAAGAAGCGGGCAAAAGAATTTGTAAGAGATGATACATAATATTGCAATAAAACTTAGCAGCGAGACCTTCGGTCTCGCTTTTTTGCTGCATTTTCGCCTCATTTTTCCAGCAAAATAAATTGTGAAAATTCAGTGAAAAAAAATTTTCAAAAAACGTTACATTTTTATTTTTATTTTGCATATTAATTCTGCGGGCATAAAACAAGCCTTGAAAAAGCGGCGGCAAGATTAGGATGTCGCGTACAGTAGTGACGCGAGAGGAGAACTAAACGCCCCTGCCAGAGAGCTGATAATACACCCGCACAAAAAACCGCCAAAGGCAATCTCCCATCCTCAGGAGACGGCTGAAGACTTTCCGAAAAGCCCGGAAAGCCGCATAAACAGCGGTTTTCAGGAACAAGTTGACACGAGGACACAGAATGGTCACAAAAAATTTCTTTTTTTTAAATTATTTTGCATATTATATATGATTGAAAAAATCAATCACATAAAAATGAAGGTAAGCGAGTGAAAATGAGCTTCCCGAATCGCATATGTAAGCAATAAGCTGCTTGCATATAACCGCAAATATGACCGTTCCTCGTAGCCAAAGAAAAGGAGATGCGATGAAAAAAGTTTCAAGAGTCATTATAGGCGGAACACTCATAGCGCTTGGATGTGGATGTTTTCTTTATCCGAATTTCAGGGAATGGAATACTCAGCGCGAAGTCGAGTCTGTAATACACAAATTCGATGAGACTTACAGCAAAGGTATTGATTCTGATATTACATCAGAGCCGGTAAAGACATCTGATAAATCAGATTCTGACAAAAATGATACGGCAGACGTAACAGGCCAGCCGGCAAATGAATCTGATAACAAGTCAGAAACTGCTGATGACGATAAAGAAAAGACTGACACAAGCAGCAGCAAAAATAATACAGTGACAAGTACTCCCAAGTTAACAAGCCATGAGCTTGCAAGCAATGGAGATGACAAAGCCAAAGCGGAACAGCAAACCGCTGGCAATACAGACAGCACTGAAAATACCTCTGAAGATTCAGAAACCGCTTTCTCTAAAAACACAGATTCGGATTCTGACGCATCAGATGATGAAGAAAGTGCTACCCGTCCATATCAAACTTTATATGGTGAAATGGAAAAGTATAACAAAGATTTGACCACAAACGGTCAGGACATAGTAGACGCATGGAGCTACGAGCAGCAGCCACTTGACCTTTCATCTGTAGACATTGATGAGGACAATCCGGTAATCGGATACATTGAAATCCCCGATATGAAGATTCGTCTTCCCTTAATGTTGGGGGCTTCAACAAAAAACCTTGAAAAGGGTGCAGCAGTTTTATCAGAAACCAGCATGCCGATAGGTGGTGAAGATACAAACTGTGTAATTGCGGGACACCGCGGATGGGAAGGAAGTGCATACTTCCAGTTTATTGAAAACATGAAAAAAGGTTCAAAAGTATACATAACAAACCCTTGGGAGACGTTAGTGTACGAGTGCACAAGCACACAAGTCATTTATCCCGACGACGTTCAATCCATCCTGATTCAACCAGGGAAAGACATGGTTACCTTATTTACATGTCATCCATATGTACTTGGAGGCGGCCCTTACAGATACCTCGTATTTTGTGAAAGAGTCGACACCCAGAAACGGAAGGAAGCAGACGGAATATTAAACCCGGATGCGACAACTCCGGCACCAGCAGAAGAAGCAGATAATGTTGTGGTTACAGAACCTGAAGAAGCAGAGTCTTCAAACGACAGCACTTCTGAAAGCACTGATGAAGATTTAAGCGTAGAAAACCCGGCACAGACCCCGAGCAGCGATGACGATTTATCAGTAGATAAGGAAGAGCAGTCCACTCAGACTGAAGCAGGAACAGGCAATACTACAACGGACATATCGCCAACTCCTGCAAAAGAAACAACATTAGACGAAAACCTGGAAAATGACCCAGAGGTAAAGAAAGCAGAAGAAAAAGGCAAGCGCTTGCTTGCATTGGAACAAACCCTGAGGTATATGCTTCCAATCGTCTTAATCGCTTTATCTGCGATAATTATTCTGTTTAGAGCAAATAGTAAGCCTAAACGAAGGAAAAGAAAAAGAAAAAATACGGTCAATAGAAAAACAAAACCAAGACCGAAAAAAAAGGAGAAATGAATATGAAATTTAATAAACTTGCTAAAACATTAAGTATGACTGCATTAACAGCAGCTATGACAGTCGCTCCGGCAATTAACGTATTTGCCGCACCGGAAGATATTATCGATACAACAAAGAAAGCTTCCCTTACAATTCACAAATATGATATGACAGCTGCACAGCAGGACGGAATTAACGTAGATGAGTTCAAAGAAAACGCAAATGGTAAGCAGGACGCAACTGCAGAAACAACATTTGCAGATTACGTAATCAAAGGCGTTGAATTTACATACGCCAAAGTCGGTGAAATTAACACAGAAAGTATCAACGGAAAAGTTGAAGTAGTATACGATGTTCCAAAGGAACTGGCTACAATCTTAAATCTTCAGAGTAAAGTCGGAAGAACAAATGACAAATATTCTTCTGATGAAATCAATGAAGCTATGGCAACAGCACTTGTTGACAATACAGCAACAAAAGGAAAACTGGAAGATTATATTAAGACAGCAGCAGGCGCAACAGCAATGCCTATGACAGATGCAAACGGTGTAACATCCGCTTCTAACCTGCCACTTGGTCTTTACCTGTTAGTTGAAACAAAAGTTCCAGCAAACGTTAACACAACTGTAGACCCGTTCTTCGTATCCCTGCCTATGACAGACAGAGAAGGTGAAGCTTGGTTCTATGATGTAACTGTATATCCGAAAAACCAGACAAACATTCCTGACCTTGACAAGCTGGTAAGACAGCATGATGATGCTGCATATTACAATCAGGCAGAATATCATAACACAGCAACAGTTTCCGAAGGTGACAAGATTGATTACATCCTGGTATCCCACCTGCCGAAGATTACCAGCAAAGCAACATATCTTACAAAATATGACTTTACAGATAAAATTTCCAAAGGTCTTGTATACCAGAGAGATATGACTCTCTACTTCTACGACAACGAGGCAGATGCTCGTGCAAACAACACAGCTAATGCTGTTGTTACATGGAAGCAGGCAAAAGAAAATGAAGTAGGAAAATTCAAAACTACATACAATGCAGCTTATGATAAGGCAAGCCAGGTAACAATCTCTATGACTGCTGAAGGTCTTGCAGACATCAACAAACAGAAAGCAGGAAGCCAGGAATCCGAATTCTCCGGAAGATGGGTTGTTGTATCTTACAGCACAGTAATGAGCCAGGATGACTTCCCAATCCTTGGTGATAGAGGTAACACAAATGACGTTACTCTGAAATGGCAGAGAACAAATATGGATGACTTTGATGAACTGGAAGACAGAGCAAGAGTATTCACATATGGTATCCATCTGACAAAGAAATTCAAGAGTGATGACCCGAAGAAAACTGGTGACCCAACAAAAGTTAACTTCGTTCTGTACAACAAGACAAACGGATACTATGTTAAAGCAACACCAGGCACAGGCCCAAACACAGGTGTTTACTTCGTAACTGATGGTACACAGAAACTTGATGGAACTGATGACTACTCTCTGAGAGCACTGACAGAAGAAGGCGGTACAGTATTTACACCTGGTAAAGACGGTACTTTCATCATCAAAGGTCTTGAGGCTGATGAATATGTCCTGACAGAACTTCGTACAGACGCAGGCTTCAACCTGTTAAAAGAGCCTATCACCATCAATATCAAATGCACAGAGGATGACTTCACACCATCCAAGACAACACTGTATGACAGCAAAGACAAAGCTGCTAACCAGAACAAACACATGATTGAGACAAACGGTGAAAGAGCTAAAGCTACCGTTGATGGCAGCGAAACAAAGATGGAGGAATCCAAGGTTACAGTTGAAGGCGAAAGCGCTAACTCCCTTGTATCTACTAACTCCCTCGTTGTAATGCAGGTAACAAATACACCTGGATTCAAACTTCCGGCAACTGGTGGTGCAGGTACTATTGCATTCACAGTAGCAGGATGTTCAGTAGCATTTGCAGGTATTGCAATCGCAACTAAGAAATCCAAAAAACATGATGAAAAATAATAAACGTTAAACGCAGGCTGGCTTCGCCAGCCCGCAAAAAAACGTTTTTGTGTCCAAACGATATAGAAGACCGGGCGGGAGCTATTAGGCGCCCGCACCGGTCTTTCTTTTTTGTTTAAGCACAACCCGCCGTATTTCCGGCAAAAAATATATAGAAAAGGACACTGTTTTATATGTTAAAGAAAATCGGGAAATTCTTATTAGTGCTTGTGGTACTCGGTATATCAATGGGACTTATACTATATCCGTTTGTATCAAATTACCTTTTTGAGAACAGAGCAGATGGTATTATCGATACGGTAGAAAAAACAGCAGATGATGCAGATGAAGAGCAATATAAAGAAGAAATAGAGGCAGCACAAAAATATAACGCGGAGCTTGCAGCTGGCCATGTAGTGTTAAAAGACCCGTTCGTTGAAGAAAAACTTGACGAAGATGCAAAAGAATACAACTCACTGCTGAATATGGCAGATGGCGGTGTTATGGGATTTATCAAAATCCCGTGCATTGACGTATCACTTCCAATTTATCACGGTACATCGGCCGAGATACTGGAACTTGGAGCAGGACATCTGCAGGGTACATCCCTTCCAATCGGTGGAGAAAGTACGCATTCAGTAATCACCGGCCATACAGGTCTCAGCAGTGCAAAGCTGTTTACAGACCTTACAGAGCTTGAAGAAGGTGATATGTTTTTTCTGCACGTTATGGGAGAAAAGCTTGCCTACAAGGTAGACCAAATTTCAGTCATCCTCCCAGAAGAAATGGATAAACTGACGATTGAAAACGGCAAGGATTACTGCACGCTTGTAACATGTACACCGTATGGAGTTAATACACATCGTCTCCTGGTCAGGGGAGAGAGAACAGAGTACACAGAAGACAAAGAGGAAGAAGCCGGAACAGAAGTTAAAAAGACACAGTCTAAATGGATGGAAGAGTATACAAAATCAATCATTATCAGTTCATCCGTTCTTGCAGTTATGCTTATTGTACTTCTGATATGGCGACATTTCGCAGGCCACAGACGCCGAAAGAGACGTAAGAAAAAACAAGCAAGAAATAATCAAAAACGAAGAAAAAAGAAAAAGAAAACAGGAACAGGGAAAGGTGGTGTAAATGTCAAAAAAAAGAAAAGAACGCGTGAAGAGCCTGGCTGATGCCAGGCTCTTTGCAAAAAAAATTATTGCTATAATGCTCGCTACAGTCATGCTGATGTCTGGCGCAATACCGATGCCGGTGGAAAGCAGTCCGGTACAAGTGCAGGCTGCGGCAAAAGCCCCTGTATTACAAAAGACAAGAACGTTAAAGATAGGCCAAAAAGCAAGACTAACGCTAAAAAATGCTATTGCAAATCAGATTAAATGGTCGTCTGACAACGAAAATATTGTGACAATCAGCAAAACCGGGTATGTGTACGGCGTTAATAATGGTATTGCAAATGTGACAGCCGAATACAAAAACAAAAAATATACATGCAGGGTTACTGTATTGGAAGTTTCAATAAGTCAGCCTACAGCACATCTTGGTATTAAAAAGTCTGGAAGATTAAGGTTGAAGAATGCTTATGGCAGTATCAAATGGAGCACTTCAGATAAGACGATTGTATCTGTAAGCAGCAGTGGAACCGTACGTGGCGTGAAAGAAGGTATTGCAACAGTTACGGCGACAAATCAGGGCAGACAGTATACGTGCCGTATTACAGTTGTTGATATAAATAAGCAAACAGACCAGGCCATTGATGACCTGATAAAAACTGCACAGGGCGAAATTGGATATCGCGAAAAACGTTCAGTTAAAAACCTGGACAGCAAAACGGCAAATGCCGGATACAACAATTACACAAAATATGCCAGGGATGTCGACAACTATTATCAGGGTGACTCCTGGTGTGCGATATTTGTCTCTTGGTGTATGAAGGAAACCTATGGATTAAGCACAGCAAAGAAAATATTAAAAGACTGGCCATATGTGGCATGCAGGTATCTAATGTGGTATCTCCCGGCATACAAGACTCCAAAAAAAGGTGATATCGTCATATTCTATACTGATGGCGGATATAACCATACAGGAATCGTGACAAAAGTACAGGGAACAAGATTTTGGACAATAGAAGGAAATACAAAAAAAGTGAACGAAGTTGTTCCAAATGGGTATTGCGTATGCGAAAAGAGTTATTATCTTAAAAACGTACCAAGGGTAAGGTTCTGCCGGCCAAATTACCAGCTGACAGTCTAAAAATGGCAATCTAAAAATACATAAAAAAAGGAGCCTCTTCTTACGAAGAGTGCTCCTTTTTGTTTAGTCATCATCTCCTTTCTTTATCACACCGGCACGAATGGCTATGTAATAAATTACAAAACCAGCAATGCCGAGCCTCAACAACACACCAAAAAACGTGCTGTAGAAGCTTAAGTCAAGAAGAAACAGAACCACAAAAAGTGGTTTATTTTTCTTCTGACTAGTTAAGCAGCAGCACGCCAGCACGGGCAGAAACAGCCCGAACCAGCACTTGCCTCCCCACTCCGGAGAGTTGAGAAACATCAGCATCGCTGCTATAAAGGTCACGAAGCGTAACGCTTTGCGACCAAAACTATTGTTACCAGTTACCAAAGCCTTCATAATATATTTCATATTATGGGCCTCCTTTCTTTTTAACTTATTTTTTTTGGTTACTTTATATAAATCCGCCTGCCAATACAAGCTTCATTAAAAAAAATAAATTTATAAACGGCCGTTTCCCTGATTATTTTTTACGACCTTAAAGGGAAAAGAAAGAGAGGTAAACTCCTAAACAAAAATAAAAGTTTCCTCTCTTCATCGAATATAAGATTATGTACTTATAAGATGACAAAAAAAATATAAAATAAAAATCACTTTCCATGTTTTTCCAGCATACTAAATATGAGAACAAAAAACACAGGAGTGATTTTATGGGAGATAATAATATTGAGACAATTGATTTAAATAAACCCGGCATAATTGATATGGGATTTTTTATCGGAGCAGAAGAACAGGCGAAAGCAATCATGAAAACATGTGAAGCAGCCATTAATATTATAGGGAAATCTGTAAGGGAAATGGTCAACCTGGCAGGGCTTGACTCCGTAGACTTCGTGCTCTTTAATATAGGTGCAGTAAAACAGAATATTGAGGAAAATCCGAACAAGCTTCCGGGGCTGATGATATTTGCGGGAAATGATGACACATACGAATACAGCATTTCAGCGACGCCAAGCTATTCAGGCAAGAATGAATACCCGGAAGAGGTGATGGCACTGCTGCTGCGGAAGAATATAGAAAATCCGATAGACGATTTCTGTGTATTCAACTTCAATGATAAGAAATGGGTAAAAGCAGACTTCGCGGCACATCTCGGACTGACAAGAGAACAGTACGACTTGTTCTCAAAAAACCAGGGAGACCCAAGACTGCCGTTGTTTAACATATATAAAGATTTTCATGGTCCAATGTCGAATGAGGAATTTGACGACTTCTTTGAGAAAAACCAGCAGATAGTGGAGCTGCATGAACTGACACAGTATTATACTGATTTTGATTACTTTCTTATGAATAATGGAATCATTGCGTTATGCCCGCTGCCGGAAGATGTAAGCGATGGCTTGTCAGTAACATATGAAGATGGATATTACAGCCTTAATATCACGACAAAAGGAAAGATTTTAAAGTCTATCGCAAAAATAAGTGATGTTGAACAGATGGCAACGGTGCTGTCAAACTTCCTTGACAGAAAATTTCCGAAAGATATGCTGTCGTTTGTCCCTCTGTCGCTAAGCACTGCCGCTGTCATACATGATTCAGGAGTGTGTGAATATATGCATCCATCAGATGAGTCTGACAACGCACAAATAAGCGATGAAGAACGAAAAAACTTCAAAATGTATATTGAAGCTTGCACACATGCAGCTCATGCTATGGCAGAACAGCTTCAACCAAAAAATATCAATACAATAACAATTCCAGATAAAGAATAAGGAGATAAAAATATGAGTAAAAAAAATAACAACGACAACATTGAAACAATCAACCTGGCACCAAGAAAAGGAGTGGTTGATTTAAGCTTCTTTGACGACCTGACAGACCAGCTGAAGTTTAAGACTGAAATCTGTGAAACGACAAGGGATTTCGTGAAGGACGCCCTGGAAGATGCCGTGTCAAGGTCTGATATTGGCCATGTGGATTTGAGTATGCAGGATGCAAGCGAATTTGAAGACGGACTGGAGTCTGACGACAACAGACTGAACGGGGTCGTATACTCCGGTGAAGATGACAAATATACATATTTTGTCTCTGTCATGATGGGATATGACGACGAGATGGGAGAAGACGAAGAAGAGGATTACAGCGACCTTGAGGCGATGCTTGATGATGATTACGATGATGAAGACTACGATGAAGATGTCGTTGATGTCCCTGACTCCACATGTGTCTGCCTGATAAGAAGTGAGAAAGAGAATAAAACCGTATGCCAGCAGTTTGATTTTGAAAAAGAAGAATGGGTTCATCTTGATTATGAAGATTTCACCGGGCTGACATCAAACCAAGTATCAATTCTCTCAGCAGGTGATGACCCTGTAAAATCAAATATCCTGATGATGTACCGCAATGAATACGGCAATATTGACGACAAAGATTTCAATAAATTCTGCGACGACAATAAGGCAATCATTGAACTGTTCAGACGTGCTGACCGCTTTACTTACCTTACCGTTTTTGACAAACACAAGCTTGTCCTGCTGCCTAACAGCAATTATGACGGCGGCATGGTCATCTATGAAGACGGCTTTTACTGCCTGTGTTCAAGCTTCTTGTGTGAACCGTTAAAACGGGTGTACAAGACAAAAAATATTGACGATATCCTACTTACTATGGCAAATATCTTTGACAAATGCTTCTACGAAGATACCATTGCTGTAGTCCCGATGTCTGACCTTGCATTTGCCGTATTCCGTGGAAGCGGCAATATTGAAATATTCTTCCAGAACACCGGAAAAGAGAGAAGTGAAATGACCGCGCAGGAGCAGGCGGTTGTTGAAGAGTATATCTGTAAAATCAATAGTTTTACAGACAGCTTATAATTGTGAGAAAAAGTTTAGCTATTGCCAGCATCGCAGCGATTGGAGGATGCTCCCTTATCGCTGCTTCTGCTGCTAAACCACCGCTGATGGTGCTGGCATATAAATCTTCAAGCTTTGCCGCTGATTACGACAGCATCACAGATAAGGAATTAATCTCCGGAAAATGGCGCGGCGTACTTAACGATGAGGGTGTAGAACTGTCATTAAGCAAGAATGGAAGCCTAAAAGCCGTATATAACCAAAAAAAAGAAAATGGAAAATGGAATTTAAAAGAAGACCGCCTGGAGATTGAGATAGGTGATAAGAAATATACATTTACGTATAATAGAGCGCAGGACGCAATACTTTATGATGGGAATTACGTATTCAAAAGGCTGAGTGACATTGCCGAAGATGATAATAATGCGGAAGTAAGGATTGATGCCGTAAGCAGTGAATTTCTGGGAAAATGGAAGGCTGTAAATATTGAAAACACAAAGGGCGAGATATCGGTGTACCCTGATGTCTTAAAAACAACGACTGTAACACTTGAAATAACAGATAAGAAAACTGAGAAAACCAGCATGTCTTCCGGAAATACTGAAGACGGATTAAGTATGGATTTAAAAATCCATGGAGACACTGACAAGTCAACCATTTCAGGCATCAACTCAACGTTTACAATGGGTGCCATTACGTTCCAGATAGCAAATCCAATTGAGTCAAGTATAATTGAAACTGGCAAGCGGTCGGATGGAAAAGTATTCATACTCGAAAATGGAATGCTGAGCATGACGCTGACAGATGGAGAAAATAGAACAACTCTGTACATGACGAAAGAATCAGAAGAATAGCTTTGGCTGTTCTTCTTTTTTTTTCTATTCTGCCAGAAATCTTTCATATTATGACGATAAGCGAGAATCCTCGGCAATTTAATTACCGAGATGAAAGCGCCTAGTTATATAAATAAACAAAAATATCGTTTACGATTTATCGACGGGCGGGAAATCCCGCCCGTGTCTGGTAACGAAGAGCTTTGCTCTGAGTTATCAATGAAATCTGGTAACGACTCCGGCAGAATGCCGAGGAGTTATCATTAATTTCTCTATGCTTTGGCGTAGAGAAATTTTTATTTTCTGCAAAAATTTTTCGCAAAAAATCGTCTCGTTTTTTATTTTTTCGGCATATTAAATGTATAAGAAATTTAAATCTACAGAAAGGAGATGTACGATATGGCAAACTCAAACAGAAAGAAAGCCCGCAAGCTGCATGAAGCCAAACAGGCTAAAAAGGCTGAGGCTGCGAAAAAAGCAAAATCCGCCAAGAAGGTAAAGACTACTGAAGAAAAACAAATAAAGTATACTGTCACGGCAGAGCAGCGGGCTGATGGTACCTTTGAGTTTCATGGCGGCAAAGGCGGATTTAATATCACTGTGCAAAAGAATAAAGCATTAGAACCTTACGGAAAATGTATACATAATTACGGCGTCCTTTTAGAGCTGATTCCTGGCGATAAGCAAACTGCAATCAACCAGCAGATTGGAAATGCCAGGGTCGTACATAATGATTACCTTTCCAAACGCATTGATTATTACAAAGAAAACAAGGAGGCCTTGACTGTCTCAAAATATAAAAAAGATTATCTTCCGGCATTAAAAGAAGAAAAGGAATATCTTAAGGATACGGACAAGTTTGTTTACGAAAATGCCTGCCGAAATGTAGATGACGCATACAACAGATTTTTTAAGGGGTTATCCGGGTTTCCAAAATATGCCTCCAGAACTAAGCCAAACGGAAACAGCTTTACGACAAATTTCACAAACAACAACATCGAACTTAAAATGATTGACGGTATCCCTTATGTTAAGTTGCCAAAAATTGGAAATATCAGGTTTATACTTCCAAGAGGAAAGGCATTAGCTGATATTCAGCCGCACGGGGCATCAATCAAAGCAGCAACCGTAAGCAGGGAGTCGGATGGTTCATATCGTATTGCACTCAGAATGGAGAGCGTGATTGATAAACCTGTATTTCCAACCTTTATCAATGCCAGGGAGATAATCTCTGTTGACCTCGGGCTGAAAGAATTTGGCGTATTTGGTAACCTGGAAGAGTCAATTCCCGTACCAAACCCGAGATGGATTCAGGTCCATGCAAAGAGATTACGGAGATTCCAACAGAGCCTTTCAAGGAAACAGTATGACCACAAGACACATACAGGTTCAAAGAACTGGAAAAAAGCCAGGGCTAAAGTCGCCAAAGAACAGCGTAAGATTGCTGACCAGAGAAGGGATTTCCATCACAAGCTTTCAAGAGCGATTACAGATAACTGCGTTGCGTTCATATGTGAAGACCTCGCGGTCAAGAACATGATGCAGAACCGCCATCTGTCAAAATCAATCGCATCTGTCGGCTGGTCTCAGTTTTTAACAATGGTAAAGTATAAAATGGAGCGTGCCGGTAAATATTTCAGAAAAATCAACAGATGGTATCCATCGTCACAGACATGCGGCTGCTGCGGGTATAAAAATACAGACGTTAAGGATTTGAGCATCCGGAAGTGGATATGCCCGAAGTGTGGGACCTGGCATGACCGCGATGCCAACGCTCAGCAGAATATATATAAAATTGGAGCGAAGACACTCCAGGATGAAGGGATAAAGATTATTGGTCTCCCTGTAACAAACAAATCTTCAAACTGATTTTTCAGAAATAACTATTAACCAAGCAACGGGTAAAACCGGTTACATGTAAACAAGCACTCCGGAAACGGAAATAACCAGATAACAAAGTAACGGTACCTCGGGGAAGCGTGGGAGCCGTGGTGAAAGTCCACTTTTAAAGCCTGCACCGTAGTAGGACTGTCAGCGTAAGGATGTCTGACAGAGAGTTTGAGTAAGACACGGCCGGAAGGCAATGCATTGGACAAATGAAGCAGGAAAGACGACAGAATGGAAGGTGTATCCGGGTCGCAAGATTAGAAAAGCCTGACGGACTGTCGGAAGCCCGTGACTTTAGTCATGGGTTCTTCACAACGGAATGCTGAGTATGACACTGACGGATGGGGAGAACAAAACAACACTGTATATGACAAAAGAACCGGAAGAATAGCTTTGGCTGTTCTTCTTTTTTTTGTTTTGCCGGCAATCTTTCATATTATCTGTGTACATATTAACGCCTGAAAAGGATATAAAGAAGAAAGGAAGAATGTACTATGAAGAAAAACGAAACCAAAACAAGCGTAACAAAGAAAATGACAGGAATGCTGATGGCATTATTTATGCTTATCTGTGCAATCCCTGTACCTGCTGCCGCTCCGAATAATTTCGTCATCTCAGATGATGGGATTGTCGGCGGATGGACACGTGAAGACATGGTCATCGGAGACTGGGAATGCCCGGCTGCCGGTGTATCAATGACTATTGAAAAGAGAGGAGGTTTTGTTTCATCTTCAGCTGCTGGATGCACTGGCGGGAAATGGCTTCTTGAAGATGATTTCCTCACCCTGAATTCTAAGACAGGTGACAGTAAAATGTTCGCTTGCAAAGGTGAGACACTTGAAGAGGTCGGCGGTGACTACCTCATCTTTTACAGTAAAGATGAGTTAAAGAAACCGTCAACTGCTGCAAAGAAGGTTTCCGTATCCAAATATGCTGGGTATTGGAAGGCTTCAGAGGTGACATCTCACGACGAGCTGATGTTCACCAAGATGTTTCTGTCTGTTAGCAAAAAGGGCAATATGAATATCTACATGCAGCAGAACTTCGGCAGCACTAAACGTGTTGCCAAAGCCGTTAAGCTGAAACTTTCCAAAAAGAAAGATTGTGTGTCATTTAAAACACGCATCAACGGAAAGACGGTGAAAGGTGTCGTCTATCTTGACAGAGGCACCGCTTATGCCATCATTGATGGCGGCAGAACGGCAATCCGCTTCGCGCGAAGCTCCAAAGCAGAGCTTCTTGCAGCAACTGCATCCAAGTAAATACCCAGAGACTGCGTAAGCAGTCTCTTTTTTTATTCTTTTTTTGCGTTGGCATATTATGAGTGTAAACAAAAATACTCCTCTTAGAGGAACAAACAAAGAAAGGGAAAAGAACTATGAAAAAATGTATGATGAAAAAAATGATGGTCATTCTTATGGCTATCACAATGACACTGACAACAGCAGCTATGCCGGCATCCGCAGCCGCTCCGCAGGGGTATACCATCACTGCAGATGGTGTATGCAGCAGCAGCCGCGCTTCTGACAAAATCATCGGCTCTTGGGCCGGTGATTATGGAAGGATGGTCATCTTTAAAAATGGCCGTTATACCGCAATGTTCGGTTCCTCAATGCATGAGGAGACCGGAATGTGGGAATTTGATGGCCGAAGCTGTCTTATGCTGTACCGCGAGCAGGAGCATGTATTGCTGTATTACAGCAATAAAACGCTTCTCGGAATAGTAAATGGCAGACATGTAGTCTTTTATGACGACACAAAGGCCATGATTCCGGCTTACAACCGCCGCGCTAAAGCCAAAGATTTTAATGGCTTCTGGCGTGTGAGAAGCGTGAGCAGCGGGTCAGCTATTGCTGCGCCGTCAAAAGAGATGTATGCTTACGTCTATGGACGCAAGATGTGCATGTCCTGGAACGATTTTGACGGCTCCAATGAAGAGAGCCGCAGTATGTCGTTCACTGTAAGGAACGGTGTCGGCAAGTTTTCAGTGCATTTTGGTGGAAAGAAATATTCCGCCAAGATGTACCAGCTGCTGGACGGGTCTTTGTATGTGGTATATACCAACAAGAAGACCGAAGTTGCCGCACGCTATGTGGCAGCTGTAGACAAGTCTTTGCAGTAGTTTTTTTTCTAAGGAAGCTTCGGCTTCCTTTTTTTTGTTGTTTTTTGAGGTTGTTTTTGTGGATTAGTTTGCTACTTTGACTGCAGGAATTGGCGAAAGATGGGAGGGCGTTGGCTACCGGGAGGCTGAGATTTGCTCTGTAAAAAAAGATGTGTATGGAGAAAGGTCACTGGCCGGCTGGCGCCGGAAAAGAAGGCGCTGGCAGCTAGAAGATACGATGCTCTGTAAAGAAGAAAGACGGGCGGATGCTGGCCGGTCAAGCCGGAATAAAGGCTGTTGGCTGAAAAAGCAAAACGCAGTTTTGCGATGCAGTCCAGGCTGCAAGCCTGGCGCGGGGTGTTTGCGGGGCGCGAATCCCCGCATATATATTTGCCGGCGGGTGCTTGCCCGCTGTGTTTTGCTGCCAGCAGATTTTTGCCAGCAAAAAAAATCGCAAAAAATATACCCTTTATCTAAAAATTCAGCATATTGTATGTAATTACAAAAAACCAGAAAAACAAGGAGGAAAAACAGTGAGAAAAAAAATCTTATCAATAGCACTCGCGGTGATGATGGCAATTCCGACAATGCCTGTAATGGCGGCCAGTGACGAGGATGTGCTCGGTGACTGGTATGCGAATATTTACGGTGTTGGAATCCAGATTACATTCCGAAAGGGTGGCTCATACTTAATCTCTATGGACGGAGTCAACAACGGAGACCCGGAGGAAGGAACCTGGAAGATGACAGGTGACGCAATCACACTTGACGAGGGAGAAGAAAATTCAATGAACCTGACGGTAAAAGGCAATAACATCTCTGCAGACAGCGGTGAGTTTACTCTGTCAAGAGAGGAAACGGAGTACGACGGATATACTCCTGCGGGAGTAGTAGATGCAGATGAAAAGGACTTTGACGGAATCTGGAAGGCTGATTATGTGTCAACCGGAAATATTACCGCCCCGGTTGATGTGTTCGGCATTTCCGGAGTATTTATTTCCGTAAAGTCAGGAAAGCTGGAGCTGTTTCTCAACAGCGATGCCTACGAAAAACCGCTTGATGCGGAAGTCCTGACGGTGGAGTTTAAAGATAACGCATGCACGTTTACTTCTGAAAAAGATGAAGAAAAAGATGCAGAAAAAGACGCTGCCAGCGGTGACAATGCCGGAGAGGAAGAGACAGGCACTTCCGTAAACGGAACACTCCAGATGCAGAAAGATGATATGGTCAAGATGACAATCAACACCGGTGGAAGCGATATGATATTCTACCTGGAAAAAAGCGATGCGGTTGAAATGAAGGCAGCGAAGAGGGCAGCTGATGAAGAGGCCGAGGCTGCTGATGAAGACACTGAGACCGAGCTCGAAACCGAAAAAGATACAGAAAAAGAGACAAAAGAAGAAACAAAAAAATCTGAAAAATAAGTTGCCGGCAAACGCTGGCCTGGTATGCCGATTTTGGCAGGAAAGAGAGTGAAGCATGACAGAAGATGGACTGAAAAGAGTAATTGTTAAGGTTGGACTGACTGCGTTAGTGCTGGCGTGTGTGGGAGGCGTTAAAGATAAGCCATCCGATAACCGTAATACCGCTGTACAGGTTGTTGAGGCAGCTGATGAAAGCGCTGACGATTTTGTTGGAACATATTGCGGATTTGTTGACGGAAACGCGGCTAAGTTAAATCTGATGGAAAACCAAGAATTTTCAATGTCAATCAACAACAGCGATGACAAAATAAGCACCACCACAGGAGAGTATTCTATCACAGACGAGACACTGAACCTGAAAGATGAATCCGGAAAGGAATTTACTCTTACGTTTGATGGCAAAAATGCAATACTAAACACCGAAGAAACATACATGTTATTTTCCGCTGATGCAGCTGCTGGAGACGCAGAGCAGGCGTAAGCCTGCCATGCGCCTCTTTTTTTGCCGTTTTTCATTCGGCAGCCGGCTCGTCATATTAATTACGCTAAAATATTATTTTTTTATGCCGATTTATCGGCAAGAAAGAGAGGAAAAATATGAATAAAAAAATGAACAAAAATGGAAACTTTAAATTTCTCGCTGTCATCCTTGCACTGACAGCGATGGTTGCTGGAGGCGCAGCTCGCATGGGTTGTATTGCCGGTGATTACATAGTCGCCGTGCAGGCAGCTCAGCAGGCCGAGAACAGCATTAGCGGTGTTTACGGAACCTATTACGGTTTCGTAAATACCAGGCCAGCAACATTAACCCTGCAGGAGAATCAGCGGTTCTCGGTGTCTATCAATAGCACCGAAATCGAGACCCGCAAACTTACAGGCAAGTACTCCGTCGTAGACGGAACACTGAATCTGCAGGACGAGGAGTCCGGCAGAGAATTTGTTCTTGCCTTTGATGGTGAAAACGCTTCTATGGATGCTGGCGAAGCGTCTATGCGCTTTTCTGCTGACCCAAGCCGTGCAGTAGCCGGAATGTTTCCGGTTGCGTAATCCGTTTCTTTCAAGGAGGCTTTGCCTCCTTTTTTGTTTTTCAAAAAATTCAGCATATTGTAATAACTACAAAAAAATGGAGGAAAAAAATAATGATAAAAAAAGCAAAGAAATGCTGCCTGCTTACGGTTGGCGCGCTTGGCCTAGCTGCAGTTGTGGCAGCAGCAGTGATATTAAAAAAAGAAGACATTGCATTTGATGAATGGTGTAAATCCAGAAAGTAAGAGGTGATTGATATGTTTACAGCATTATTTGTAATTTTTGCAATATGTGTTTTTGGAGATTTGCTCTGGCTGTGTATTAAGCTTGCATGGAGTGCCTGGAAGGTTGTCCTGACGCTTGTCTGCCTGCCACTGCTTATCGTTTTTATGGTTCTTGGCGGCATGATGGCTCTGGCGCTGCCGTTGCTGGTGGTTGTCGGGATTGTGGCGATTATTGTTTCAATCTTCAAGTAAGGAGAAAAAAATAATGAGAAAAATATGCAGAACAATATTGGCTGCCGCCGGATTGATGGCTTGTATGATGATGCCGGCCGTGAATGTAATGGCGACAGACGACATCGTCGGAAACTGGCAGGCTGATGAAGCCGGAGTCGGATTCGCAAAAATATCTGCAAGCCTTGTCGGGCTAGACGGGCTTTGCATCAACATTAACGAAGACAACACTGCCGATATCATCTTCGCCGTAGACGGAGAAAAGACAAAAACCGTCAACGTAAAAATAGAAGAAAAAGAAGGAGAAAAATATTTCGACGTCAAGATTCCAGATGCCGATTCGCCATCGCTCTCGGAAGGCCAGAAAAGGCTCGCTGAGATTGCTGAGAAATTCGGGCTGGAAGGATTTGGGAATATTATAGTTGATGACGATGGAAGGCTGAAGATTCAGGCTGAGTTTGAAAATTTCGATGCAGATTTGTATCTCTCCAGAATGGAAGAACAGTCATATCTACATTGCTGGGGCAGACTTCCGTCGGAATTTCCGGAAAAATAAACGTAAAAGTAGCAGGCAAAGCCTGCTGCTTATTTTTTTTGCTGATTTTGCATATTGTATGCAATGGAGGTGATGATATATGAGGCTGATGAGACGGACAAAACAAGGCCTTACCGCTGCGGCAGTGCTCGCCCTGATTTCAGGCGGCGGCGTGACCGTGTTGACAAATAATGCGATGACTCGCCAGATTGACCAGATGACGGCAGAGTATGGAATAGATTTAAACACAGCCGAGACAGGCCAGATGTTAACTAATACATTCAAATCTTCGTATGCCAAGGCATGCGGGGTGCTTTCGCAGTTTGGGATAGTCCCCGAAGACATTGCAAAAAAGGCAGCAAAAGAAGCGGCAAATTTTTCAGCGAATATGTATAATGCGATGCCTGACGGGCAGAATGTGCAGAATCAAATGCAGAACGCTGTTGACGGCGTGGCGGACGAAAGCGAAATCGAAAAGCAGATGCAGAATATTGCGGACGGAGTGCTAAAAGAAAGGCCGGCAGAAATGGCGAAAAAATAAAAGCAAAAAAAATTCTTTTTTTTAAAATATTTAGCATATTAAATGTAGAGCAAAAAAAGAAGCTCAAATTTTGCAGCGAGCGCGAAGCGCGAGCTGAAGAAATCGGCAAAAAAAATATAAAAAATATTTTTTTTGCATACCATTTCGAAATTTTTCAGCATATTGAATGTGTAACAAAAAATGAGATTAAATCAGCCGCCAGTTTTGCGGCGGCGTAAAGACAATAAAGAACAAAAAACAGTGAGCACCGTAAGATGATTGCTGTGCAACTATTAACTCCGTAATCCCTACATAGAGATTACGATGTGGCGTTGATGTGTTGTACAAAGAAGCAGTGTACGAAAGGATGCCTGTGGAAATGCATCGCGTCAAATTGAATATAGAGGTGTCACCCCTACCAAGGGGGCGCTCAGAGATACAAAACAGTGA